>PPYF01602673.1_pt1 | contig 174454 bp, 159 predicted proteins | sample 1559871 | NCBI WGS metagenome assembly PPYF01 (sample SAMN08240021, study PRJNA423297) | Human gut metagenome, whole genome shotgun sequencing project.
TTACAGCTAAATATGGAAATAATTTTGCTGGAGGAAAAGTTAGAGGTAAATTTAAATTGATATTTGAATTTAGATAAAAAATAAAAGAGAGAAGAATCTAATATAATTTTTAATAAATTGTACTAGAGGAAGCTCTCTTTTTTTGCGCAGACAAATTATTATTGAAATTGGGCAAAAAGAAATTAAAAAAAACATAGAAAGAGAGTAAAGCTATAGGCTAAAAAATTAGCATGTAGCTTTGTTTTTTTTGCATAAAATGGTTATTTAATACAAAAGTTAATAAAACTTTAAAAGTTTAAAAAAAGGTTAGCAAATTAGATCGAAATATGCTAAAATATATAACATGTTAAAAAGAGGAGGATAAGCTTTAATTATGAACAATAAATTGGAAAATTTAACGTCAGTTAAGAATTTATCAATTTCAAAAAAATTAAAAAAAGTATTAATTGTAGCAGTAATAATTATTTCAACTATTACGGTTGCTACTGGAGTAGGTCTTATGTATTTAAAAGGGCAACTTGAAAGTTTTGTTGAAACTGAGTATGCTTCTGAAATATCAATACAAGAAACTGCAACAAGTATATTAACTTTAGCAAGAGATATAAGAGATGCTTATATAAGAGCTGAAAATGGTGAAAATATATCATCATATGATCAAAATGTGAAAAAATATGTAAATGAAATAACTACTGAATTAGAGTATGTTTATAATATTAACAAAGATCCAGAAATAGCAAGAGAGCTTGAGAATTTTGGTAATAATATATCAAAGTGGATAAATATAGGTAACGAAATATTAACAGCAATAAATAATAAGGATATGGCAAAAGCTAATAAACTTATATTAAATGATTGTCCAGAAGTATTAGATGTTATAATTGAACAAGTATCTTTAATAGGTGATAAAATAAGTACAAATGTTCAAGATGATATACAAGGGACTACTAGATACATAGGAATAGTAATGATTATAATAATAGTAATAATAATCATTGGTTTAATACTTATAACAAAAGTTGTGCAAGCTATAATTGAAAGTATTTCTAATCCAGTTGAAGAAATAAAAGCAGCTGCATTAGAAATGGCTAAAGGTAACTATGATTTAGAAATAGAATATACATCAGAAGATGAAATTGGTGTATTAGCAGATTGTATGAGAGAAATGATTTTATTTACTAAAGATAATATAAGTAATATAACAGAAGTATTAAATAAATTTGCTGAAGGTAACTTTGATGTTGAAATTGAAGATAACTATATTGGTGAATTTATAGAGATAAAAGAATCACTAGAAAAGATAGTAGATTCTATAAATAATACATTCTATGATATTAAAATAGTTACTGAGCAAGTTAAGGATGGTTCAGAACAAGTTGCATCAACAGCTCAAATTATATCAGAAGGAGCTATAAATCAAGCTGGTATAATTCAAGAATTAATGGCTGCTATTGGACAAATAAATGAAAAAGTTAAAGTTTCAACTGAACAAGCTAATAGCACAAACGTTTTAACTAGAGAGTTAGGAAATCAAATTGAATTAAATAATGAAAAAATGAATGAAATGGTGACTGCTATGAATAAAATAGAAGAGTCATCTATAAACATTAAATCAATAATCAATACTATTTATAGTATATCAGAACAAACAAATCTTTTAGCACTTAATGCAGCTATAGAAGCAGCTAGAGCTGGAGAGTCAGGAAAAGGATTTGCAGTTGTTGCAGATGAAATTAGAAAGCTTGCAGAAGAAAGTTCAGTGGCTGTAAAGAATACAGAAATATTAATAGAAGATTCTATAAATAATGTAAATGATGGTAAGAATGTTGCTGATGAAGCATCAGAAGCATTAAGTTCTGTTGTAGGAAAAGCTAAGGAAGCGGTAGAGCTAATTGGTACAATAGCAGAATTAACAGAGCAAGGGGCAATGGCTATTTCAGAAGTATATAATGGTATAGACCAAATTGCAGAGGTAGTAGAATCTAATACAGCAATTTCAGAAGAAAGTGCTGCTGCCAGTGAAGAATTATCAAGTCAATCTGAAAGTTTACAAAATATGATTGATAAATTTAAATTAAGATAGTTTAATAAAAATTAAATAATAAAAATAGACAGTTATTAGAAGTATTATTGAAAACTTAATATCTGTCTATTTTTTTATGAAAAAAAGATATATAATTAATAGATGATAAATAGAACAGACTATTGGAGGAAAATTTTAGTGAAGAAAGTAATAATAGCAGAAAAACCTTCTGTAGCTAAGAATATTGCAGATGCATACAATATAAAAATAAGAAAAGATGGGTATTTTGAAGGTGATGATTATTTAGTAACCTGGGCTTTTGGTCATTTATTTCAATTATTTGATGCCAAAGATTATGATGAAAATATGAAAGGGTGGAGAATGGATAAATTTCCATTTATACCTGAAGAATTTAAATATAAAGTAAAATGTGATAATGTAAATAGAAGTGTTACAGATAAAGGTGCAGAAAAGCAAATTAATATAATTAAAACATTAATAGACCGTGATGATGTGGATGGTGTTATATCTGCAACTGACCAAGACCGTGAAGGTGAACTTATTTCACTGGAAGTATTTATGTACTTAAATCAAAATAAGCCTATATATAGATTACTATTAAATGAATGGACTCCAGATGAAGTTAGAAAAGGGATGAATAATTTAAAGGAAAATATAGAAATGAAATCCCTTCAAGATGCAGGTATAAGTAGACAATGGGCTGATTGGATTATAGGAATAAATTTAACTTCAGTAGCAACATTAAGATATGGTGGTACAGGTAAAGAAAGAAAAATGATTAATATAGGAAGAGTTTTACTTCCTACATTAAAAATAATATATGATAGAGATAAAGAAATAGAAAATTTTAAAGCATCTACATACTATAAGCTGTTGGCAACTTTTAAGACAAAGAATAATGAAGAGTTTGAAGGAACTTATTATAATGAAAATAATAATGAAAAGTTTGAAGATAAAAAAGTTGTTGAAGAATTAAAAAAGCATCTTAAAGATAAAGAAGGTGAAATTATAGAGAAACAAGTGGAAAAGAAGAGAGAATATGCCCCTCTATTATTTAATTTATCTAACTTACAAGGTTATATAACAAGTAAATATAAAGGTTGGACATCAGATAAGGTATTAAAGGTGGCACAAGGCCTTTATGAAAAGAAATTTATAACTTATCCAAGAACAGGAAGTGTTGCTTTAGATGAAAGTTTAAAAGATAAAACTAAAAAGGTTCTTGAAGTATCGAAAAATGGATTGTTGTATGAAGAGCAAATTAAGTTTGTAGATAATAAAAGAATATTTGATAACTCTAAGGTAGAAAGCCATAGTGGTGCGAAACGTTGCTATATGAAAAGTATAGCCTAACCTTTTATTAGGTTAAGAACTAATAGCATGAGAAATCAAATGAAAGAGTAACGTCTGGAAGGGTTTCCCTTAATACTCCGAATTGCTTTTGAATAGATAAATATTCAATGGTAATAAGCTCGGTGAAGTCGGCTGAGAGTACACCCTAATGTTAATCATTCGATTAGACAAGGAAATGCGAACTAGAGGTAGTCGAGTGTATGATAGGTCGGAGGTCTATAAAATATCCATGGTAAGAATGTATGAAACAAAGCATACTGACGAAGTTCCGAATGTAAGGGTCTATAGACTTAATGTACAGAAATGTATATATCACAAAACGTGATGTTAATGAGGTAAAGTAAGATTCGCTGTTATGAAATACCTTATAGTGTTACAGGCACTATATATTAACAGGCTCAGAGGAACTACCTAAAGGTATATGAACAGATAATGCTATTGGAACGTTGAAAGCTGATAACATGGAGGCTTTATCGCCAAAGAAGTGTTGACAAGGAAAATGCTATAAACATATAACTTGTCTTAATATCAGTGAGAGTGGTGGCACAGTACCTGTGAAATCATGATAACAAGTGATGGAGGGATAGCCACTAGTTAGTATATATAGTAAAAGAATATATTTCAAAAGAATGTTAGGTTCGAGTATGACTAAAAGAGGCGAAATCTTAAACATAGGAGATTAACCAACTAACACGAGATATGATAGAGAAGCGACAACTACTTAGAAATAACGAGTACTACGATATTCAAGAAATTTTCGATAACCTTTATAGTAAAAGCAAACATAACTATAAATTTAAAAATTTATTTAATTACATTATTGACGATAGAAACATAGAATTAGCATATAGAAATATCAAGAAAAATAAAGGAAGTACCACAAGTGGAGTAGATGGAAAGAATATTAATGACCTCAAAAACATTACCAATAAAGAAATTATATTATATGTAAAACGAAGACTAGAAAACTATACTCCACAAAAAGTTCGAAGGGTTGAAATACCAAAACCAAATGGAAAGTTAAGACCCTTAGGAATACCAACAATTGGTGATAGAATCATTCAACAATGTATTAAGCAAGTATTAGAACCAATATGTGAAGCTAAATTCTATAAACACAGTTACGGGTTTAGACCTAACAGAAGCACTGAACATGCAGTAAGTAGAAGTGTTACTCTTGCTAATAGGAACTTCCATCACGTAGTTGATATTGACATAGAAGGATTCTTTGATAATGTAAATCATGGTAAATTATTAAAACAAATCTGGACACTTGGAATACGGGATAAAAAATTAATCTCAATAATAAGTAAAATTTTAAAATCTCCAATTGAAGGTATTGGAGTTCCGAAAAAAGGAACTCCGCAAGGCGGAATACTTAGCCCTTTACTTTCCAATATAGTTTTAAACGAACTAGACTGGTGGATTGCAAATCAATGGGAGAGTATTAAAACTAGACACAAGTATACTAAATGCAATAAATATACTGCACTCAAAAAAACCAAATTGAAAGAAATGTTTATAGTTAGATATGCAGATGACTTTAAAATATTCTGTAAAAACAGAAATACTGCAAAAAAAGCCTTTATAGCCACTAATATGTGGTTGAAGGAACGATTAAACTTACAAATAAGTAAGGATAAGTCTAAGGTGGTTAATCTAAATAAAAACTACTCAGAATTTCTTGGATTTAAAATGAAAGTCAGAAATAAAGGGAAAAAGAAAGTAGTAACATCCCATATAAGCGAAAAAGCTAAAGAAAAAATAAAATCAAAATTAAAAAAACAGATTGTCAAAATACAAAAAGACAATAATTCAAATAATGTAAATAGGTATAATGCTATAATACTTGGCGTTCATAACTATTATAGAATTGCAACTAATGCACATTCTAACTTTAATAAAATCGCTTATATTTTAGGGAAAAGCATACACAATCGAACCAAGAACATACGAAGCAAAATAGGGAAAAAGACTAAAGCATATTGCAAATTGTATGGTGAATACAAATCCAAAGCAACATTTATTAGTGGAATTGCTCTATTCCCGATTGGGGGAATAAAAACTCGACCACCAATAAATTTTACACAAGAAATTTGTAACTATACAATTAAAGGTAGAAATTTAATACACTCTAAGCTTAGGAACATGGATTATAAAGTTCTAAAGTATATGTTAGAAAATCCAATATCCTCTGAAAATATCGAATTCAACGATAATAGAATTTCACTATATATAGGTCAAAACTGCAAATGTGCAGTTACTAAGAAGTTTCTTGAAATTGGTGAAATGGAAGTGCATCATATTATACCTAAACAATTTGATGGAGATGATAAATATGACAATTTAATATTTGTTACCAGCAATGTCCACAAATTGATACATGCAACTAATAAAGATACAATCAATAAATACTTGGATATGCTAAAGTTAAATCCCAAACAACTCTCAAAAATTAATGAGCTTCGTGTCATGTCGAGAAATTTTGAAATATTATAAATAGATATATACTGATGGAACGCGTGGTGAGGTGAAAATCTCACGCCACGTGTGAATGGGGGGAAAACCAAGAGATTACATCAAATGGTTACCTATCCATATCAATAACACCTACATATATTAGACCAACAGGTTTAAGTAAAGATGAAGAAATAGTATATAATGCAATTAAAAATAGATTTATAATGCAATTTATGCCTATAGCAGAATTTGAAGAAACTAAATTAACAGTAAAAATTCATGATGAAAAATTTAAAGGTATTTTTGCTGCTAAAGGTAGAGTTCAAATAGTTGAAGGATGGCGCGTAGTTGAAAAAATTGAAACAAAAGATACTATTTTACCTTTTGTAAATGGAAAGGAAATTGTACAAGTAGTTGATGGAAAAGTTAATACTGTAACTAAGAAACCACCAAAGCTTCACAATGAAAAAACTCTATTAAGAGTTATGGAGACATGCGGAAAAAGTTTTAAAGATGAAGAAGATTCTCCAGAGATGATGCAAGCAATTTTAAGTGGATTTAGTATAGGAACACCGGCAACAAGGGCTGAAACCATTAAGAAATTAAAGGATACTGGATATATTAAATCAAAAGGTAAGAGTTTAACTTGTACTGACCTTGGAAAAACTTTAGTTGAAATATTCCCTGTTAAAGAACTTTTAGATTTACAATATACAGGAAGACTTGAAAAGACTTTATCTGATATAGAAAAAGGTAAATTTAAGAAAGATGATTTTTTATCCATGATAAAAGCTTTCACTGTAGAAGCTGTAGAGGATATTAAGAAAGATACAGCTATGCTAAAGAACTTTAAAGTAGAATTACCAGAAGGAACAGAAAGTATAGGTAAATGCCCTGTATGTGGTAATGATATAATTGAAGGAGAAAAAGGATTTGGTTGTACCAATTGGAAAAATGGTTGTAAATATACCATTTGGAAAAATGATAAATTCATTGAAAGTATGGGTAAGAAAGTGACTAAGGAAATGGTAAAGTTACTGCTTAAAAATGGTAAAGTAGGTTTTAGAAATCTTAAGAGTAAGAAAGGAACTTTATTCTCAGCATATTTAAGATACGAAAAAGATGAAAAGACAGGATATTATAACTGGAGAATGGAGTTTATAAACTAAAAATAATAATACTTGTCCATTGTCAATGAAAATGTTAAAGTATAAATAAGTAATAATGCCATATATTAAGCTCATATAAGTATATTAATAATAAATATGGAAACACTTAAAGCTAATATGAGGTGATATATATGGATAAAGTTATTTATTTATTTAGGAAAGTAGGTGGGGAGATGAGGATTGAATCAATAGAAGAAAAGGCTAAAGATACAATTGAAAAGTATTCTTTCAATGAATTTCCAATTGATCCTGTAAAGATAGCACTTAAAGTGGGAATTGCTGTTAGAGATGTACAGTTTAAAGATATTGCTGAAGATAGTGTTTGTGGTGGAATAATTAAAGAAAATGAATCCATAGAAATTTATGTCAATAAATATGATCCTATAAATAGAAAGAGATTTACAATTGCTCATGAATTAGGTCATTATTTTTTAGGACATTTGGAAAATAAGGGTGAATGCATAGATTTACATAGAGATATTAATAATGAAAATAAAATTATTGAAATACAAGCAAATGCATTTGCAGCTGCACTTTTAATGGAAAAAAATAGAGTAGAATATTCTTTTAAGACATTGAAAAAAGTTGGATTTTCAAATGAAAATATTATTTTAGAATTATCTAAAATATTTGCAGTTTCAGCTTCTGCAATGAATTTGAGAGTACAAAAGTTAGGGTTAATGTAGGTATAAAATGGAGCAAAAAGACAATTATCAAATAAAATTATCAGATGTTATAGATGATAAAGAAACAAGTGAAATAATAGATAGTACTATAAGTCATGAAGTTAAGCAAGATATTGAAAAACAAATTGAACTTATAAAGATTTTAGATGTTTGGAAAGAGGAAAAAAGGTCAGATCAAAAGATAAAGATAATAATTTGTTTAGTGGTTTTAGGAATAGTAATAAATCAAGTACATTTTATAAATAAACTCGTTAGCAATATAGGTAATGGAAGTTGGAAGATGGAAGAATGGACATTTAGGCTTATAGTTACAGGGGTATTTGTTGAAATAGTAGCTATTTTTAAAATAATAGTAACAAATTTATTCCCTGTAAATGGAAGTAAAGACTTTTTAGAGTTTATAGGTAATTTTAAGAAAAGTGAAAAAAGTAGTTAATAATTATTACTATGATTTAATCAAATTAATTAGATAATATAATAATAAGTTAGTACATTTAAAGAGGCATTTTAAGTGTCTCTTAATTTTTTTTGTATTATATACGAAAATAATAGTATAAAAATATATGAAAGAAGATGATAAATATGAAGAAATTATTGATGATAATCATAGTAGCAGTAGTACTAGGAGGATTAGGTTATGGAATATATGATTCAGTAAAACCAAAAGAAAAATATGAAATAAAACTTTGGAATAATATTTATAATGGTGATAGCATAGCGTTATTTTATGAAGAGGAAAGTGATTTAAGAATAGAAATGTTAAGAGCTCTTTATAATCTTGATAAAATAGATAAAGGCGATGATGAGATAAATTATATATTAAAGGTATCAGAAGCTGCAAGCAAGGTAGTAACTTTAGATAATGTGGATGATACAAAGGCTCTTAATGGTTATGATATTATCAGATTAATTGGTGAAAAAAGAATTGTATCAGCTAAGGATATGGCTATAATTGTAAGAGATTTTATTACTTCTGTAGGATATGATGCAAGAATTGGTGAGATTAGATGTAGTAAAAAAGATGAAGATAAATATGATATATATTATATTGTTGAATACTACAGTGATAAGTATAATAAATGGATTGCTGTAGATATTGTAGATGGTGGATATTTTACTTTTGAAAACACTCCTTGTAGTGGCGTTGAATTAGTTGAAAAAGGAATTTCACAATTAAAATATATAGGTAAAGTATCGTCAGAAGAATATTTTAGTGATAAAAAAGATTTATTTAAATCATATACAATTATGATAGATAATACTGTTGATAGAGTAAAAAGTAATAGTGTTATTACATATATTACATCTAAAAATGAAATAACTCTTACATATGGTGATAAAGCTTTAATGCCAACAATATATACAGAAAATAGAGAGTTGTTTACAAAAGCACCAAATGCAGAAGGTGAAGTAGAAGATGATAAAGCTTATATAATATTGATGAAAAGTGAGGAGGAAGGCGTAGAAAGGTTTGTAGTAGGTGGATTTAAGAATGGTAAAATAATGGATGAATATTATGTAGGAAGAAGTAATGGAACTTTTGAAAAAGTAAATGAATATTTCGAATTAGAACTTATTAAAGGTAAAAATATGATAAGTATTTCATGTGATGGAGTTAATGAAGATGCTAGAATTGAAATTACTTATAATTAGTCAATAAATTTTATAAAAATTAGTATTAAATTTTATTATGAATTATATTATAGTAATAGCAGTGAAAATAGGTAGTAAAGTGGTAAATGATGTAATCAGATGTTATGACTTTTATATAATAAATAAAGATATAAAAGTAGTATATGGGGAGGGATTTTATATGGTTCAGCCAATTAAGAAAATAGCATTACTAACAGGTGGAGGAGATTGTCCAGGATTAAATGCAGTAATACGTGCTATAACAAGAGCTGCTATTTTGAATTATGGAATTGAAGTTATAGGTTATAGGTTTGGTTATAAAGGACTATATCATAATAACTTCATGCCATTGACCATGGAAACTGTAACAGGAATACTTCACAGAGGTGGAACTATTCTGTATAGTTCTAATAAAGATAATTTGTTTAATTATATGGTAGAAAAAAATGGTGTTATAAGCAAGGAAGATGTATCAGATGTAGCTATAGAAAATATGAAAAAAGAGGGAGTAGATGTATTGGTAGTCATTGGAGGAGATGGTACTTTGACATCTGCAAGGGATTTTGCTAGAAAAGGTGTTAATGTAATAGGAGTGCCTAAGACCATTGATAATGATTTAGCATCCACTGATGTTACCTTTGGGTTCAATACAGCAATAGATGTAGTTACAGAAGCATTAGATAGGCTTCATACCACAGCAGAATCACATCACAGAATAATGCTATGTGAGGTAATGGGAAGGAATGCTGGTTGGATTGCCTTAGAGTCAGGAATAGCAGGTTCAGCAGACGTTATCTTAATTCCAGAGATACCATATGATTTAAATAAGATAATAGATAAGGTAAAGGAGAGAGAAAGTTGTGGTAAGAACTTTACTATAATTGTAGTGGCAGAAGGTGCAAAACCTAAGGATGGAAATGTGGTTATATCAAAGATTGTTAAGGATAGTCCAGATCCAATTAGGCTAGGTGGTATCGGTAATAAACTAGCTGGTGATATAGAGTGCTTAATGAAAGATAAAGAAGTACGATGTACTGTTCTTGGACATATTCAAAGAGGGGGGAATACTTGTACTTATGACAGGATATTGTCTACAAGATATGGAGTTGCTGCTGTTGAAATGATTGTAAATAGGGAATTTGGTAAAATGGTATGTTTAAAGGGAGATACTATAACCAGCGATACCCTTGAAAATGTAATAGGACAAAAAACTAAGAATGTCAATCCAGATGGAGAATTAGTAAATATGGCAAAAAAAATAGGAATATCCTTTGCAGACTAATATTACTGAAGAGAAGAATACTGTCTATGAAAATAGGCAGTTTTTTAGTATATTATCAATTGATGTATATTTTTAGGAAACGAAAAAGAATATTTAATAAATTATATGACTATGTTAAAATATTTAAAAACGAAAACAATATAAACCGGAGGGTATTAGATGAATTGTATTAAGAAGTATTTAGAAACAAGAGTAGGAAATTATTCGTTTTATTTTGAGGATTTAAGAAGTGGATATTCTTATGGATATAATGAAAACGTTTCTATGACTGCAGCAGGATGTATGAAATTGCCTATAGCTATTTCACTTATAAAAGCTGTGGAAGATAAGAGAGCTAATTTTATGGACAAGATAAAGGTATTAAATGATGAAAAAGTATATGGTACAGGAATAATTCATGAGTTTGATGATAGAGATTATACATTATTTGAGTTGATGGTAATTATGCTGATTCAAAGTGATAATACGGCAGCTAATAAGATAATTGATATATTAGGCATGGAACAAATCAATGAAGATATAAAATCAATGGAGTTAAAAAATACTAAGTTAAATAGGAAGACAGCAGATGAACGTATGCTGGATGTAAATATAGAAAATATGACTTCAGCATATGATTTGTGTATGATGTGGAAGCATTTATATAATGGAACATTTTTAAATAAAGAGAATGGGCAAATGCTTATTGATATTTTAGAAAGACAACAAATCAAGAATAAGCTAGCATTATATATCCAAGATGATTTAAAATCGGAAATATCTAGCAAAACTGGAGATAAGCTATCTGTTGAAAATGATACAGAGTATATACACAATGAAAAGGGAAATTTCACCTTTACAGTTCTATCAGAAAAAGTGCCAAACAGTGTTTATGGAACTATAACTTTAGCTAAGTGTGGAAAAATGATGTGGGATGAAATAACTAATAATTGGAGTTAATAATATTGACAATATTGAGAAGTAATGTTATCCTAAGTAAAAATGAGTACCTTTAAGGGAGTCCAGAGAGATTCAAAAGGAAGCAGATTTTGGTAGAATATTAGGATTAGTATGCCTTCCTTTTGATATAAAGGGAGGCGTTTTTTTAATTCTTTTTAAATTTAACTCAGAGAAGTTAAAAAAGGAGTGGAAAATATGAAAAGCAGACATTTAATAAATCCTATGGATTTATCTATAGGTGAACTTGATGAAATATTTACATTAGCACATCAAATAATAGCAAATCCAAATGAATTTTCCAATTGTTGCAATGGCAAGATATTAGCAACATTATTCTATGAGCCAAGTACGCGAACAAGATTTAGTTTTGAAGCTGCAATGATGAGGTTAGGAGGAAAAATATTAGGTTTTTCTGAGCCAAATTCAAGCTCTGCAGCCAAAGGTGAAACTTTAGCCGATACTATAAAAATGGTTTCAATTTATTCAGATATTATAGCTATGAGACATCCTAAAGAAGGATCTGCAAAGGTTGCAAGCATGTATTCACAGGTGCCTGTAATAAATGCAGGAGATGGAGGACATCATCATCCAACTCAGACACTGACAGATCTTTTAACTATTAAGAGTTTGAAGGGAACACTGCATAATCATGTCATAGGTATATGTGGTGACTTAAAATATGGTAGAACAGTACAGTCATTAATTACAGCCATGTCTAGATATGAAAATATAAAATTTGTCCTTATTTCTCCAAAAGAATTAAGGATTCCACAGTATATAAGACAGGAAGTGTTAGATAAAAATAATATAGAGTATTGTGAGGTAGAAAAGATTGAAGAGGTTATAGAAAGCATAGATATCTTATATATGACAAGAATTCAAAAGGAAAGATTCTTCAATGAGAATGAATATTTAAGATTAAAAGATAGCTATATTTTAGATTCACATAAAATGGAGATAGCTAAAAAAGATATGATAGTTATGCACCCATTACCAAGGGTTAATGAAATTGATATTGAAGTAGACAAAGATGTAAGAGCCGCTTATTTTAAGCAAGCAGAGTTTGGTATGTATGTAAGAATGGCTTTAATAGTTAAATTACTTAGGGGAGTGGAATACATAAATGAAGCTAAAGATGAACAAATAATTAAAAAGATAAAATCTCCATTACCTCAAAAGATTAGTAGAATATTAAAATGCAATAATCCTAGATGTATAACAAGTGATGAAAAATACTTAGAAGATGTTTTTGAGCTTGTGGATGAAGATAAGGGATCATACAAATGTCAATATTGCGATACTATAATTAATCCAAGGGAGGTATAGGGAATATGAATAACTTACTTATAAAAAATGTCAATATAATTGATACCTTTCAGAATTTTCATGGAGATATATATATTGAAGAAGGAATAATAAAAGAGGTTGGCTTAGAGATTATTAAAGAAGGCGTAGAAGTATTAGAGGGAAATGGGCTAGTGTTAATGCCAGCATTCATAGATACTCATGCACATTTTAGGGAACCAGGTCTTACTCATAAAGAAGATATAGAAAGTGGATCAAAAGCAGCGGTAAAAGGTGGATATACTGCAGCTTGTCTTATGGCTAATACTAGTCCTATTTGCAGTAATTATGATGTTTTAAATCATGTAAGAGATAGAGCAGAGGAAGTGGGACTTATAGATATACATCAATGTGTGTCAGTAACTGATAATTTTAAAGGCAGCAGTATAGAGCATTTAAAAAATTTTAAGGATGATAAGGAAGTAAAAGCCATATCAGATGATGGTGTAGGAATTATGGATTCCAGCGTAATGATGAAGGCAATGGAATTTGCAAAGGAAAATAATTGGGTAGTTATGTCTCATGCTGAAGATAAGACTTTTTCTAAAATTGATATGAGAATTGCTGAAGATTTAATGACAATTAGAGATTTATATTTGGCCAAGGTAACAGGAGCTCATCTTCATATGGCCCATGTAAGTACTAAAGAAGCGGTAAAAGCAATAACAACATCAAAAGAAGAAGGTGTAAAGGTAACTTGTGAAGTTACACCACATCATATTGCTCTTGATGAAAACATAAGCAATTATAGGGTAAACCCTCCAATAAGAAATAAGGAAGATATAAAGATTATCATAGATGCCATTAAGAAAGGGATAATTGATTGTATAGGAACAGATCATGCTCCACATACGGAGGAAGATAAGAAAAATGGAGCACCTGGTATGGTAGGATTAGAAACAGCCTTTTCTATTTGCTATACAACATTGGTGAAGGAAAATGGCATTTCACTAAATAAATTAAGTGAGCTTATGTCTAGGAAGCCGGCAGAAATACTAGGAATGAATAAAGGATTGATATCTGTAGGATATGATGGAGATATGGTTTTGCTAGACTTAAATAAAGAAATAGTAGTTAATAAGGAAACTTTCCTGTCAAAAGGAAAGAATACTCCTTTCCATGGAAGAAAATACTTTGGAGAAGTTATGATTACTATAAGAAAAGGTAAGATAGTTTATAAATCTTAAGTTAAGGAGAGGTAAGTGATGGGTAAGTTAATAATAGATAAATTGTATGAGAGAGTTGAGGAAAGAGGTGTAGTGTGTCTAGGGCTTGATACAGATGCATCATATATACCACAACATATTTTATCAGGAAAAAGCTTAGATGAGGCAATATTTCAATTTAATAAGGAAATAATAGATGCAACTCTTGATGTTGTTGCATGTTATAAGGTGCAGATAGCATATTATGAAGGCTTGGGATTAGCTGGGCTTATTGCTTATAAGAATACTTTACAGTATTTAAGAGAAAAAGATGCAATAATTATTGCTGATATTAAGAGAGGCGATATAGCTGCTACTGCATCACAATATGCTAAAGCACATTTTACAGGAGACTTTGAGGCAGACTTTATAACTTTAAGTCCATATATGGGAATGGATAGTATTGAACCATATATGCCGTATATGGAAAGTGGCAAAAAAGGTGTTTTTGTATTAGTAAGGACATCAAATAAAGGTGCAGAAGATTTTGAAAATCTAGATATAGAAGGTGGAAAGAAGTTATATAATGAAGTAGCTGATAAGATAACAGAAGCTGGACAAACTGTAAAAGGAAGATATGGTTATACAGCAATTGGTGGGGTAATTGGGTGTACTCATGTGGAAGAAGGTAAGGAAATAAGAAATAGATATAGCAATATGTTCTTTTTAATACCTGGATATGGGGCACAAGGTGGTACTGCCAAAGATGTTGCACTTTATTTAAAGAATGGCAATGGTGGAGTGGTTAATTCATCAAGAGGAATATTATTAGCTTATAAAAAGGAAAATAAAGAATTGGAATATGCAGAATGTGCAAGAAATGAAGCAATTAATATGAGAGATGCTATAAGAGCAGCTGTAAAAGCTATGTAGTGGGAGGATAATATCATGAAATATACAAGAGCAAAAATATTATCTAATAAAAAGATTGTAGATGGAATATATGAAATGGTTGTGGCAGAAGATAGCATAGTTAAACCTGGACAATTTTATATGCTTAAACATCAAGGAGGAACTCTTCTTCCACGACCAATAAGCATAAGTGAAAGTAAAGATGGAAAGATTACATTTGTTTATGCTACAGTAGGAAAAGGAACACAGGAGTTTGCTACACTTACAGAAAATGATTATATTGACCTTACAGGGCCTCTTGGAAATGGGTTTGATATTGACAGAAAATATGGAAATGTAGCTTTAGTTGCTGGGGGAATAGGAATAGCCCCTATGGTAATGCTAGCAAGAGAGCTTAGAAAAAGAAATAAGGGAATGAAATTAGATCTATATGCAGGCTTTAGAGATGAAATATATTTAACAAATGAAATGTGTGAATACATAAATGAAGGTTATGTTTCAACTAATACTGGTAAATATGGACATCATGGATTTATAACAGATATATTAAATGTAGATGAATATGACACAGTATTGTGCTGTGGTCCAGAAGTAATGATGAAAAAAGTAGTTGAAATGTGTAAGATGCATGGAGTGCAGGTTTTTGTATCAATGGAAAAGCATATGGCTTGTGGCGTAGGTGCATGTCTTGTATGTACATGTAAAACTAAAGATGGTAATAAGAGAACATGCAAAGATGGTCCAGTATTTGATGGAAACTATGTAGAACTATAAAGGCTTAAGGAGTGCATAAGATGTTAAAGGTTAATATAAATGGCGTAGATTTTAAGAATCCTGTAATAGCAGCTTCAGGAACATTTGGATTTGGAGGAGAATATAATGAATTTTATGATGTTGGAGTACTAGGAGGAATTTCTTCTAAAGGGCTTACAATAAATCCAAAAGAAGGTAATAGCGGTATAAGGGTTTTTGAAACGCCAAGTGGAATGATGAATTCAGTAGGGCTACAAAATCCAGGAATAGATAAGTTTATAAATGAAGAATTAATAAAGATGAAGCAGTTTGATACTAACATCATAGCTAATGTAGGTGGTGGCTGTATAGAAGATTATGAGGCAGCAATAGAAAGGCTTAGAGGCACAGATATAGATATGATAGAGCTTAATATATCATGTCCTAATGTAAAAAGTGGGGGAATGGCTTTTGGAATCAAATCAGAGGTAGCTTATGAAGTTGTTTCAAAAATAAAGGCCATAGCCCATAAGCCACTTATGGTAAAATTATCACCTAATGCCGAAGATATAGTTGATATGGCCACACAATGTGAAAAAGCAGGTGCTGATTCAATATCATTAATTAATACTATAAAAGGCTTAGCAATAGATCCATATAAGAGAAAGCCTATATTTGATAATGTTTATGCAGGACTATCAGGACCAGCAGTAAAACCAATAGCACTTAGAATGGTACATGAAGTATCAAAAGCTGTAAGCATTCCAGTTATAGGCCTAGGTGGAATAGTATCAGGTACTGATGCCATTGAATTCATGATGGCAGGAGCAACAGCAATTCAAATAGGAACAGTTAATTTTTTTAATCCTAATGCAGGAAAAGAAGTTGTAAAGCAAATGGAACAGTTTTGCATGGAACAAGGAATCAAAGATATAAATGAAATTATTGGTATAATATAAATTTTGTAAAATACTCATAAAGATAAGGATTCAGAAGATGCTGAGTCTTTATCTTTATTTTAATTTCATTAAATAATAAATTACTTTCAAAATTTAACATGTTAATGTAAAATATAGATATAAAAATATAATAAGATATATTACTGGAGGAAATGATGAGGATAGAAATGACAACACCTGCTTTATTATTTACAGCTATATCGCTTTTAATTTCAGCATATACCAGTAGATTCTTAACCTTAGCAGGATTGTTAAGACAGCTAGATCTTCAATATAAGAAGGATAAAGATGAAATAGTATTAATGCAAATAAAAAACTTAAGAAAGAGAATAAATATTATAAGATGGATGCAGATTCTAGGAGTTTTTAGCTTCTTTTTATGTGTACTTACGATGTTTGTTCTTTACATTAATAAACAATTTTTAGGTGAAGTTATATTTGCTATAAGTTTATTATCATTAATGAGTTCACTTTTATTGTCTCTTTACGAAGTTAACATTTCAGTAAAGGCAATTACACTTCAATTAGATAAAGAAGGAATTAAGTAATTAACGCTTCGCCACCGATTAATTCATAAAAAATAGAACCACTAGCTAATCAAGCTATTGGTTCTATTTTTTATGTTACTTCCAGCATTCTAAGTCGTCTGCTATTTCAGGAATAGAAGAAGCTATAAATACTGGGTCTAAGCCTTGTTTCTTTTGGTTATTGTAATCTTTAAATGCTTTGAAAGCTATGTTGCTAAGTAGTAATATGGCAACAAGGTTTGTGATAGCCATAAGCCCCATAGATACGTCTGCAAAGTTCCAAACTATATCCATTGATACTACTGAACCTAGCATTACCATAATAGCAACTAAGATACGGTAAGTATATAGATATATTTTTTTATCAGATATAAATTGAATATTTGTTTCACCATAATAATAGTTTCCTATGATTGAGCTAAAAGCAAATAATAAGATACAAATTGCAATGAATGTTCCACCCCAAGAACCAACTTGGGAAGTTACAGCAAGCTGAGTAAGTTCAACACCTTTTACTGATCCATCAAGTGGAGCACCTGAAACTAATATGATTAAAGCAGTAGAAGTACAGATGATTAATGTATCGGTAAATACTCCTAAAGTTTGAATGAAACCTTGCTTAACAGGATGACTTACACTTGCAACAGCTGCTGCATTTGGAGCAGATCCCATACCGGCCTCATTTGAGAATAAACCTCTTTTAATACCTTGAAGTAAAGCAGCTCCCAAAGTACCTCCTAAGAATTGTTCAAAGCCAAAAGCGTTAGTAAAAATCATTCTTATTACTGAAGGGAGTTCAGTTATATTTTTACAAACTATGAATGCTGCTAATAAAAGATAAGCTACAGCCATAACAGGAACTATGAACCCTGTTATCTTAGCAATTCTATGTACACCACCAAAGATTATAACTAAAGTAAAAGTTGTAAGTATAACACCAGTAATTTTTACATCAATATTAAAAGCAGAGCTAAATGCATTAGCAATTGTATTTGATTGAACAGAGTTAAATGCAAATCCAAAGCTTATAATAATTAAAACTGAGAATAAAATACCAAGCCATCTCTTTTTTAATCCTTTTTCCATATAGTAAGCTGGACCACCTTTAAAAGATTCACCATCTTTTTCTTTGTATATCTGTGCTAAAGTGGACTCTATAAAAGCAGAGGCAGAACCAATTAAGGAAATAAGCCACATCCAAAAGATAGCACCAGGACCACCTATAGCAATAGCTGTAGCCACACCTGCTAAATTACCAGTACCAACTCTTGAAGCTGTTCCAATACAAAAAGCTTGGAATGAAGAAATAGATCCTTTTTCTGATGAAGAGGAACCTTCACTTAAAAGTTTAAACATTTCTTTTATATTTTTAAATTGGACAAAATTAGTTTTCACAGTGAAATATATACCGAGTGCTATTAAAACAGCAATTAATATATACGTCCATAAGAAATCATTAAACATTAAAATATAATCATTTAATGAGTTGAATAAAATACTACAAAAATTCATATAGTTACCTCCTAATATCATTCGTGTATTGTTTTTTATAATTTTATAATAAAAACACTTAAAATGCAAGAATAAAAAACATATAATTCATAAAAAAGAGAAAAAACCCTTTAAATCTAGATAATTTGCAAAAAAAATGCTTAATATATTTCAAATAAAAGAAAACCAATTTTTTAAGTATAAATCGTGTATTATTAATTTAGTGTAAGAAAAAAGTGTATTAAATATAAGTAGATATCTTATATTTAATACACCAATATACTAGTTAAATAAAGCGTCTAATCAATGTAAGATTGAATTTAAGTCATCTTCCAGTTCATCTAAAGCAGAACCATTAGAGTTACCATTATTATTTGAATCATAATTATTGCTATGATTATTGTTATTAGAGTTATTATTAGAACTAGAGGCTTTTGCAACTGTTAAAGAAACTGATTCACCAGCTTTTATTGTTGATTTAAAGTTTTTAACAGTATATTGCCCACTAGTTATACTTCCTGAAATAGATTCACCAGAAATAGTGTAGCTTATTTCATTTTCGTTTAATATTTTTATAGCATCATAAAGATCCATGTTCTTACTTAATCCCAAGCTAGATAAAGAAATAGTTTGAGAACCTGAACTATTATCATATTCTGTTGGAAGTACATAAGGATAATCTGTAGTTGCTGAATTAGGGTTCAGTTTCTTGATAAACACCTTAGTTACAATGTTTCTAACAGGAGTACTTGCAGTTGCCAGTTTATTGTTAGTACTGTTTACCTTAGCTGTTACATGAACGTCACAAGCAGTTGTAGGTTGAGTACCTTCAATGAAGTATTCAGTACGTACACGGTTTCCTCTTTGATCTTGTGCACATAGGTCAGTGGCAAGTTTTCCGGAATCACGACATACAGTAGCAGTTACAACAGTTGATGGCTTTTCAATTTCTTTATATGAAAGACCTTGATGAACAACTCCCATAACATCACCCCAAAGGCTAGCAGCAGAACTACTATAACCATTAAGTTTAGTAGGCATGTCATAACCTATCCAAACAGATGCAGAGTAGTAAGGAGTAAGTCCTGAGAACCAGAATGAATCACTGTTATCGGTAGTTCCACTCTTTCCAGCCACAGGTATATCACCAAACTTAGCACCGCCAGCATCAAAACCTGTAACAGGTCCTTTTAATATATCATACATTATATAAGCAGTTTCTTCAGAGAAAAGCTTAGTAGTATCGGCAGTCTTATCTAAGATTACTTTTCCAGTAGAGTCTATAACTTTTGTATAAAGGATAGCTTCAGTTCTAATACCTTTATTTCCAAATGAACCATAAGCAGAAGCAAGAATAGTGGTATTACCACCATCTCTATCAGATGGATCATTATTGAATTCACCTAGAGCTAAAGTAGCTATACTTTTAGAAGATTCTGAGTTATAGATTAATCCAGATTTTTTGCCATACTCTAAGGCTGTTGATAATCCTAAATTGTATACAACTTTTAAGGAAGTAATATTTTTAGAATACATAATAGCTTCTCTTGGAGTTATTAATCCATCATATACACCATTCCAATTAGTTGGTTGGAATGAATAACCAAAGTTTGATAATTCTTCATTAGTTAAAGGTGAATCATCAATTGGTGTAGCGGCAGTATAATTTTTAGTGTCAATTGCAGGACCATAAACTGTTAAAGGTTTTGTATTTGAAGCAATTGACTTTAAATCATCATAAGCTCTATTTAAAGAGTTAGCTGGTTGCTTACCTCTTCCACCAATAAGAGCCTTTACTTCACCAGTTTTATAATCCATGACTGTAGCGGCAGATTGAAGCATATATACTCCTTCATTGGTTAAAGGCTCTTCACTATAACTTCCATTTATCTTCACATCAAGATTACTTCTGTCATCAAGTACAGCTTGAACGCCATCTTGCATTGTTCTATTCATTGTAGTATAAATTTTTAATCCACCATTAACAAATAGTTTACTTATCTCTTCATCTGTATACTTATATTTTTCTTTTAAATCTGATCTTACTTGATCAAGAGCAGGGTATACAAACCATTCATAATCAACAGAGTAACTAATTTCAGCAGCATTAAATTCAAAAGAGTTTGAATCTACAAAAGCATAGGCTTCATTATATTCTTCTTGCGTAATATAATGAAGTTCCAGCATTTTCATTAATACAGCTTTAGTTCTGTCAAGATAAGTATTTGGATAGTCTTCTTCTTCAGTGTTATATGCACTATAATATGAAGGTGCCTGTGTAATACCTGCTAGGTAAGCACATTCAGGAAGTGTTAGGTCTTTTGCTGGCTTATTAAAGTAAGATAAAGAAGCAGCTTCAACACCGTATACATATCCACCAAGAGGGATAGTATTTAAATAAGCTTCCACTATTTGATTTTTAGTAAGTTTCTTTTCTAACTGTAAAGAAAGATAAATTTCTTTAATTTTTCTATTTATAGAATCAAGTGCAGTGTCTTCACTAGATGCTTCATCAATAAGGACAGTATTTTTTACTAATTGTTGAGTTATGGTAGAAGCACCATGTACTCCGCCTTTTCCTTTTATGATAACCAATACATCTCTAAGTGCAGCACCGATGATTCTGCGAACGTCAATACCTTTATGGTTTCTGAAACGTTCATCCTCTATAGAAATATAAGCATTAACAAGGTTTTGCGGCATTTCATCATAAGAAATGACATAACGCTCTTCTTGTGTAGGTAGATTGTCTATAAATTCACCAGCATCATCATATAACATTGATGGTTGATTAAGATTTAATATTGAGTTAACATCTAAATCAGGTGCTGTTTTTACAACGGCAAAAATATATCCAAGACCAACAACAAGTCCTATTAATCCTAACATTACTACGGTAAGGAAGAAGTATTTAAAAAATCTTTTTACCTTAGAAGTCTTTTTCTTGTTCGTTTTTTTTGAATCTGTAGTATTTCTATTTTCAACAGATCCATTAGACTTTTTGTTAGTAGCCATTTGTTCCTCCCTTAATAAGAATCAAGTATTTAATTTTATAATAATATATCATATTATAGCATATTTATTAATATATTAAAATAATATAAAGCATAAGGTGTATAAATTATGAAGTATTATACAGAAAAAAACAGTAAAATCTTAAAATTTAAAAAAAATAGAAAGATAAATATATATCTAGCTATTATTATTACAATTTTGATGTTATTTAATCTATTTTTTTATATTTTTGATAAAAGAATGCTGCCAACAATTATTGATATGGCTGAAATTAAGATGGAAAGTGAAGCTGTTTCCATAATTAATGAGGAAAGTGTAGCTGTATACTCTGAAAGTTTCAAGTACGATGATATAATACATATAGAAAAAGATGAGGAAGGAAATATATCATTGGTGAGAGCAGATACAGTTATGCAGAATTATTTAGCTTCACAAGTTGTTTTAAGTTGTAATGAACGTTTTAAGAAGTATGAAAGTGTTGGAGTAAAAATACCTATTGGATATCTCACTAATAGTTCTTTTTTTTATAATATAGGACCAAGTATAACGGTAAAAATGAGACAAATAGGAAAGATAAATACTTCCTATGAATCAATATTTGAAAGTGCAGGAATTAACCAAACACGACATAAGATTTATTTAAATGTGGATATGAAAGTAAGAGTGATAGTTCCACTTAAGAGTAGGGATGTAGAAGTATCATGCCAGATACCAGTTTCTGATACCATTATCGTTGGAAAGATTCCAGATACAGCTATTAATATGAATCCATAATAAAAAGAAATAAAAACACAACTTTTTAATCCAAAAGTTGTGTTTTTATAATTATTTTTGCTCCCAATTAAACACATACGGTACATTTCTATAGTATCCATTGTAGTCTAATCCATATCCTACAACAAACAAATCATCTATTTCAAAACAACAGTAGTCTGGAGATAAATCTACCTTTCTTCTTGAAGGTTTATCAAGTAAAGTACAAGTTTTAACAGATTTAGCTCCTAACTTTTTAACATGTTCAACAACAAACTCCATTGTATAACCTGTGTCAATTATATCATCTACTATTAAAACATCAAGTCCTTCTATGTTATCAGGAATATCGTTAACTACTGTAACTGTTCCTGAACTTATTTCACTGTTTCCATAGCTTGAAGTTGTCATAAATCCAATTTTAGCTTTTAAGTCAATTGCCTTAAATATGTCAGCCCCGAATACAAAACTTCCTCTTAAAAGAGGTAATATATAAATTTCTTTTCCTTGGTAATCTTTTGTGATTTGCGCGCCTAATTCTTTAACTTTTTCTTGTATTTGTTCTTCTGAAAATAATATGTTTCGCTTTCTGTTCTCCATGGGAATCCTCCGTTTACTATATTTACAATGTTTTATTTATAGTATAAAATTATATGAAAGTTGTCAAGAGTATAAGTAGAGGTGAAGAAAATGATTTATGGTAATATAGACGGAATTAGAAAATCAGCACTGGATGAATTAGAATCTTTATATAAAGCTAAGACACCTAAAGATGAAGCTTGTTCATTAAGCATAATGGAAACAATATCAAGAGTTTCATCATTTATTGAAAGAGAAATAAGTGTAGCCATAGATAGAAGAGGAAATACAGTTTCAGTGGCCATAGGAGATTCAACATCAGTTGAAATTCCTACATTAGATATAAGAGAAAAAAAATTAGCAGGAGTGAGAATAATCCATACTCATCCAAATGGTTTTAGTAATTTATCTGCTTTAGATATAAGTGCATTATTGAAGCTTAAGTTAGATGCTATTGTAGCTATTGGAATTTATGAAGGAAAGATTATTGATTGTTCATTAGGTATGTTAACAGTAATGAATGATACATTAGATTATGAAGAAGAACAGCATATTAAGATTGAAGATTTAACTTCAATTAATATATTAAATAAAATTGCTTATATAGATTCAATGATAAAAGAAAGAGATATCATTGAAGATGAAATTGAAAGTGCAATTTTAGTAGGTTCAGATACTAAGGAAAGTCTTGAAGAATTAAAAGAACTTACTAAGGCTTGTGAAATACCTGTGCTTGATTCAGTATTTCAAAGTAGAAACAAAATAGATGCAGCCTTTTATATAGGAAGAGGAAAAGTATTAGAAATTGCTTCATTAAGACAAAAGTTAAGAGCTAATGTAATTATTTTTGATGATGAATTATCTGGCTCACAAGTAAGAAACTTAGAGGCAGCTTTAGGGGCAAAGGTAATTGATAGAACAACACTTATTCTTGAAATATTTGCCAGAAGAGCTAAGTCTAGAGAAGCAAAGATTCAAGTTGAACTGGCACAACTTAAATATAGAGCCAGCAGGTTACAAGGACTTGGAACTATACTTTCAAGAACCGGTGGAGGTATAGGGACTAGAGGGCCAGGAGAGAAGAAGCTAGAAACAGATAGAAGGCATATAAAAGAGCAGATATATGATTTAAATGCTGAACTGAAGAAAATTAAGAAAATCAGAGAAACTCAAAGAGAGAAGAGAAATAAAGAAAGTATTCCAAAGGTTTCATTAGTTGGATATACTAATGCAGGAAAATCAACTTTAAGAAATGCTCTATGTGATGTAGCAGCACAAAAAGAAGTACAAGGAAAAGAAAAGGTATTTGAAGCAGATATGCTATTTGCCACTTTAGATATCACTACTAGAGCAATAATATTAAAAAATAAAGGAATAATAACTCTTACAGATACAGTTGGTTTTGTAAGAAAGTTACCACATGATCTTGTTGAAGCCTTCAAATCAACTTTAGAAGAAGTAATATACGCAGATCTTTTATGCCATGTTGTTGATGCTTCAAGTGAAACTGCTTTAGAACAAATCAAAGCTGTTGAAGAAGTACTACATGAGCTAGATGCTTTAGATAAGAAGACAATACTTGTGCTAAATAAGATTGATAAAGCAGATTCAGCACTTTTAGAAGAGATAAAAGTAGCAACAGAGCATTATGATACTATTGAAATTTCAGCTAAAGAAGGTACTAATTTAGAGGTGCTATTAGATGAAATAGAAGAAAATCTTCCATACACAATGAAGAAATGTGAATATCTTATTCCATATGATAGAAGTGACATGGTGTCTTTCCTTCATAGAAATGGAAGAGTTTTTGAAGAAGATTACAGAGAAAATGGTACTTTCATGATTGTTGAAGTAGATGATGAAAGCTATAATAAGAGTAGTGAATTTGTTATTAAATTAATAAATCAATAGTAAAAAAGAAGATTATTCTTCTTTTTTTATGTTATAAGGGGATAAGAATGGAAAAGTTTTTTGTAGAATTTAATGAGTATGAACCTAAATATATTCAAATTTCAAATAATATTAAAAAACTTATTAATGAGAAACAAATATCAGGAGGGGAAAAGTTACCAACTATTAGAGCCCTTGCTAAGTTTTTATCAGTGAATAATGATACTATAGTGAGATGTTATAAGAGATTGGTTAGTGATGGTTATGCCGTTCAAAAAGTAGGTTCTGGTACATATGTCAAGAAACGTGATATGATAAGCTTTTTTAAAAGAGAGTATTCAAGAGAAATAAAGTCTATGATAAGTTCAAAAGATGAAAATATAATAGATTTTACTGGTGAGAGTAATAGAGAGGTAATTTTCCCAATAGATGAATTTAAGGAAGTTATCAATAAAGTTCTTGATAGGGATGGAGCTGAGGCATTAATAAACCAAGAATCATTAGGATATATGAAGCTTAGAGAGACAATAAATGAAGCCTTTTGGCAGGGGAGTCTTGATATAGATGATTTACTTATTGTTTCAGGAGCTCAACAGGGGATAGATATTGCATCTAAGGCAATGCTTAATATTAATGATAATGTTATTGTAGAAAAACCTACATATACTGGTGCCTTATCAGTATTTAAGTGGAGAAGAGCCAATGTTTTTCAAGTTCCAATAGAAGAAGATGGCATAAATATTGAGCAGTTTGAAAAGATTCTTAAAAAGCATAAGATAAAATTCTTTTATACCATGAGCTATTTTCATAACCCTACAGGGATTAGCTATAGCTGGGAAAAGAAGCTTAAGATTTTAGAACTTGCCCAAATTTATGATTTTTATATAATTGAAGATGATTATTTATCAGAGCTTATTTATGATGATAACCTTCAACATGAACCTTTTAAGAAGTTAGATGTTTATGATAGGGTAGTTTATATAAAGAGTTTTTCTAAGGTGTTTTTGCCAGGTATAAGACTTGGATACATAATAAATCCTAAGTTTTTTAGAGATGCAATGATGAGTTCAAAGGTAAATACAGATATAGCAACATCAACACTGATGCAGCGTTCTTTAGAAATGTATATTAAAGAGGGATACTGGAAGGGATATATTTCATTTTTAAAAAATGAATATAAGATGAGATATGATTTAATGAAGAGGCTTTTAGAAGAAGAACTGAAGGAATATGTTACATTTATTGATCCTAAAGGAGGACTGACTTTTTATATTAAGCTGAAAAATAAGGAAATTAATAGTGAAGAATTATTTTATAGGCTTAAGGAAAGAAAGTTATATATTACACCAGGAAGTATATTTTATACTGGTACTGATGAAGGGAATTATTCTTTCAGGTTAAGATATTCACAAGTGAAAGAAGAGGATATAAGACGAGGAATAAATATTATAAAAGAGGAGTTGATAAAATGTCGTATATAACTATACGTGATTATGGAGAAGATAGATTTATTGAAAAAAAGTCTGAATTTATAGGATATGCAAAGAGAGTAGAAAGTGAAGAAGAGGCAAAAGCCTTTGTTAATGAAATAAAGTCAATGCATAAGCAAGCACGTCATAACTGTTGGGCATATGTAATTGGTGAAAATATGGGCATTCAAAGATATAGTGATGATGGAGAGCCACAGGGGACAGCAGGTATACCTATTTTAGAAGTTATGAAGAAAAGTGATATAACTGACTGTGCAGTGGTAGTAACAAGATATTTTGGAGGAATACTTCTAGGAACAGGTGGACTTACGAGAGCTTATACAAAAGGGGCATCTATAGCTTTAAAAGCTGGTGGAGTAGTTGAAAAAGTACAGGGAGTAGATGTGGCTTTACATTTAGATTATGATATGATAGGCAAGGTTCAATATGTATGTGGACAAAATAATTGGCATATAGAAGATACTGAATATACTGACAAGGTAATTGTTCATATTTTAGCAGAAGTTTCTGTAAGTGAAGTTATTAAAAAAGAAATGACAGAAGTATCTAATGGTAAGATAACTGTAGAAAAAAGTGATGAGGATATATACTTTAAGGAAGAGAATAGACTTTATAAAATCATCTAAGAAAAAAGATAGCAAGTACTTTTAATATATATTGCTATCTTTTTTCTTATCTTAAATAATATATTGTTTCTAGCAATGTGCTTTATATTAAGTAATTACATGGTTTTAGTCATATTTATGTAAGTAAAATTAGTAATATATTATATAGAAAAGTGTAAAGTTAAGGAAGGGATAATAATTATGAGGTGGTATTATGCAAAGTAAAAGTAATATAGCAAAGGTTATAATCTCTTTACCTATATGTATGGGGCTAGTTTTATTTATTTCATCTAACATATTAAATACTACTGTAAAGAATGATTACATCAAGGTTTATGGGCTTTATGGCAATAAGATAGATATAGCAGATATTGAAGAACTTTCACTAGAAGAAAAAATTCCGACGGTTAATAAGGTAGTTAATGGTATTATGTTTGGCAATGGCAAGAAAAAAGGATACTTTAAACTAGATGATAAAAATGTAAGATTATATTTATATAATAGTGAAGGCCCTTATATTTATATTCAGACAGCAAAGGATGAATATTATCTAAATTTACCTACAGTTGAAAAAACAAAATCCTTATATGATGAAATAATGGAAGAAAAAAGTTGAAAGTAAATACTTGAAATAGAAAATTGTTAAATTAGAATAAATATGGTATAATTGATACAGTTTAAAAAATAGCAATTTAGGAGGAAATAACAATGTCAGGACATTCAAAATGGCATAATATTCAAAATAAAAAAGGGAAAGCAGATGCTAAAAGAGGAAAGATATTCACAAAGATAGGTAAGGAAATAGTACTTGCAGTTAAGAATGGAGGTCCTGCTCCTGAAAATAACCCTAAATTAAGAGATGCTATAGCAAAAGCTAAAGCAGCAAACATGCCAGGAGATACAATAACAAGATCTATTAAGAAAGCTTCAGGAGAGTTAGCGGCAGTTAACTACGAAAGCATAGTATATGAAGGATACGGTCCATCAGGAGTTGCTGTAATAGTTGAAACTTTAACAGATAATAAAAATAGATCAGCTGGTAACGTAAGATCAGCTTTCACTAAAGGTGGCGGAAATATGGGAACAAGTGGATGTGTTGGTTTCATGTTCCAAGAAAAAGGTGAAATAGTTATTGAAAAAGGTGATTTAGATGAAGATGAAATCATGATGATGGCTTTAGATGCAGGTGCAGAGGACTTTAATGCAGATGAAGAGGAAGTATTTATCATAACTACTACACCAGAAGACTTCAGTGCAGTTAGAGAAGAACTAGAAGCTCAAGGTTTAGAATTCTTAGAAGCATCAGTAAAAATGATTCCAGATACATATACTGAAATCAATGAAGATGATGCTAAGAAGTTCCAAAAGATGCTAGATTTGCTTGAAGATGATGATGACGTTCAAGAAGTTTACCACAATGCTGAATTCCCAGAAGGCTGGGATGAGTAGGAGATTATAAAATCTCCGGAAATTACTAAATTTCATTGGGAATTTCTATTATTACTGAAGCAAAACATGCTAAAAATTTATAACTCGCTGTCGCTCAGACAAATAAATTTTCTTAACGCATATTCTTCTTCATTAACAATGAAATTCCAGCAACTTATTTAGATATTTCCTCCGATTTTATAATATCCTTTATAGCTAAAGGAAACAACTCTTTGCTACACTCAGAGTTGTGAAATTAGTTATATAGACACTTTCTATGAGGTGAAAACTTTATAGGAAGTGTTTTTTATTTCGTATTGAAACACTAATATTCTTTCAGTAGGATATGCTAAAAATTTATAACTCGCTGTCGCTCAGACAAATAAATTTTCTTAACGCATATTCTTCTTCAGGAATAAAGAGTTTCTAAGACTTATTCAGATATTTCCTCCAACTTTATATTATTCTTATAGCTAAAGGAAACAACTCTTCATTACACTCGGAGTTGTAGAAATAGTGATATAGACACTTTCTATGAGGTATTACTTTATAGAAGGTGTATTTTTTCTTAACGTATATTTTGCTCCATTAATAATGAAATACTAAAATAAAATTTTAATCATTTCTTCGTTTTTATTATTCATTAGATTAAAAGTAATAATTCCAAAAAGCATAGGAAAAACCAAAGCTTGCATTTGTCCTAAATGTGGAGAAGTATCTTTGTATATAGAAAATTTGGAAAAGCTGAAAAAATATATTGGTAAATAAATTTAACGAAAGTTTTAAGTGTTCAGAATGTGATTGTTATAATTTGAAAATAATAGTTGAAAAAGAAAGTAAAAGTTATAATCATGTAAGTGGTATTTTAGGAGCTAAATGCTTTGTGTTATAATAAATCAGATGATATAAGTAAATATATATGATTTTTGCAGAAGATGTGAATGGTATACAAAGGATAGAAAGGAATACTTTAATTATGAATAATGATGAAAAAGAAATTAAATTAGAGAGTATTGAAAATCATGGTTGTAATGATAAAATAGAGGAATTTATAGTAGTGCAGAATGCTGGACTTGATTCTGAAGAGATATATTATACAGGGTTTAGTGAAATTGAAGCTTATAGAACTTATAAGAGAATTAAAGGTGGAAAGAAAAATATCTTTAAGGCATATATAAAAAGAGATTTAGTGTTTAATGTGCCCTTTATTGATACTTATGAAATTATAGAAGTAATAAGATAAAATCATAATAAGAATAGAATTAAGGTAGCTTTACATAGATATTGTAAGGCTACCTTAATATTTATATATTAGGATCTATTTTAATTGCAACTTCTTTTTACTGGAGACATAAGCTGACAACCGATATTTATATAAATTCTATTTTATTACATAACAACTGGAATTATAATCCATAAATTATGTATAATAAGATAATAGTTGTTAATTATAGGGGGTGAAATTTATGATTGAAAACAATGATAAAAAGAATAATAGTTATTACTTCCCGCTTTTTACTGGAGTAGGAATTATCTTTGGTGTGATATTCAATCAAATACCAATAGGCTTATGTTTAGGGGCTGCTATTGGTCTTACTTTAGATTATAAAAAGAAAAAATAGATTGAATTTGAATATTAATTAATGGGTAATTTAAGGAGAGATATGATGAATTTTAGAATGGCTAAGATGGATGATTTACCACAGCTTAAAGTGATATATGAAAAGATAATTGAAGAAATGAATTGTAATAATATTGAGATTTGGAATGAAATAATTGATGATAATGTTACATTACACGAATATGGCTTTGAAAGACAAGTATTAATTTAAAGCATGTTTTAGGGGTTGAGGAAAAGTGTTAGATGATTATAAGTGTCAGTATGTTAGTAGAATACATAAGGTTCAAGATTATATTGAACATAACTATTGGAGGAATATGTCTACCAAAGAGTTGTCAGATGTATTATGGAATAAGTCCCTTTGAGTATAGAAAAAAATATAGCACGAAATGCAAAGAAAATATTTTTATATCCATGTACAATAAATCTGAGAAAAAGAAAGAATGGGTAACAAATCCGTTTTCTATAACTGGACAAATTCAACTTAAAAAAGTGGAAGAATTTCAGGTGGTATATATTAGACACACTGGTAACTACACTTCGTTAGCTAAGGAATATGCAAGATTAATGGAAAATCTTTTTAGAGCTGCAGCAAAACAGAAACTTTTGAAAGCTGATGAAAATCAAGTTCTTGCCATGTATCATGATAATCCTGAATTCGGAAAGGAAGAACAGTTTCGAACTAGTTTATGTATAACTGTTCCTAAGTCTTGTACAGCAAAGGAAGACGGAATGCTTGGCGTAATGACTAGAGAAGGTGGATTATATGCAGTGGGACATTTTGAAATCACCCAGGAGCAATTTGAAGATGCATGGGATTATATGTATCAACAATGGCTTATGACAAGTGGATATGTTCCAAGAAATGCTTGTCTTTTTTAGGTGTACTTAAATAATCCTCAGCAAGAAAAAGATCATATAATTAAGGTTGACATCTATTTGCCAATTGAACCCATTTGAAGAAATGGAGGAATTTTAAATGGATACAATAAAATTAGAACAAATCATTAGAGAAAAGTATGGGAATACTGGTGCTATTATAGTGCAAAAGAATGGAGTATCTGTGTATGAGTATTATGAAAATGAATGTACTTTAAATAAAGGAAAATGGAATGGACAGCAAATTGTATCATCAGAGTGGATTTATGAGAGTACAGAAGAAAAAAGCAATTGGAATGATTTAAAATATGGTTTGTTATGGTGGATTATTGATAAAGAAGAGCATTCATTTGCTGCTTTAGGGGATGGTGGCAATGTTATATACATTAATCCTAAGGAGAATATGGTAATTATTATTGCTTCATATTTTAAACCAAGGGTTAAGGACAGAATGAAATTGATAAAGGAATATATAGAGCCTATGTGGAAGGAATAGAAGGATTCATATTAATAATGGAAAATAGATAAGCTTATGCCATGTTCAGCATAAAAATGAGAGCACCTTTTCTTTGGTGCTCTTATTTTTATAAGTATATTTTTAATTAGATTCATAAAGGTTCTCAGAACATAGAGTTATTTATATTTTTTTACAAATTACAGAAATATGATATTATATTATTAATAGGAAATATTTTGTATTTATATGAATAGAATATTATAAATGGTAAAAAGGAAGGGAAGCTAAATGTATAAGTCGTGTGAAAAGGATGAACAGATGGCTAAGTTATATATGATAAACATGAAAATTATAATATAGGGCATAGCCTGCATTTTTATTTAAAATGGAGGTTATGTCTTTTTTGGTTATATTTTGAAAGGATTGATGAACAGGATGTAAATAAGGGTATTGATATAGGAAATGAAGATTTAAATTAAATATGAGGGGAAATAAATATATGGAAGATAGTATATCGAGTATCTTAATTTTAGTTTTATTAATTACAATGTCTGCTTATTTTTCAGCAACAGAGACTGCGTATTCTTCGTTAAATAAGATTAAGCTAAAAAGTATAGCTAATAAGGGTAATAAAAAAGCAAAGCTTGCTTTAGAGCTTTCTGAAAAGTATGACTCAGTGATATCAACAATTTTAATTGGTAATAATATTGTTAATATTGCCACTGCATCTTTAGCAACAGTTTTATTTACAAAGTTACTAGGTAGTTCAGGTGTTACAGTATCAACTATTGTTATGACTATTCTAATACTTATTTTTGGTGAAATTTCACCAAAGAGTATAGCAAAAGATATTCCAGAAAGTTTTGCCATAGTTTCAGCACCATTGCTTAATGTTTTTTGCATTATTTTAAAGCCTGTAAATCATATATTTTGTCTTTGGAAAAAGCTCATAAGCAAGGTATTAAAAATACAAAAGCATTCAGGTATAACTGAAGATGAAATATTAACAATAGCTGAAGAAGCAGAAAATGAAGGTGGAATAAATCCACAGCAATTAGAAATAATTAAAAGTGCCATAGAGCTTAATGAACAAGAGGTTATAGAAGCTTTCACACCACGTGTTGATATGATTGCCGTAAAAGATAGTTGTAGCAAGGAAGAACTGCTGAACCTATTTATTGAAAGTGGATTTTCAAGGATTCCAGTTTATCATGATAATATAGATAATGTCATTGGTATAATCAATGAAAAGGATCTTATTAATATTGTAGTAAATAATAACAATGAAGAAATAAGTAGCATAATTAAACCGCTTAATGTTATACAACCTCATATGAAGTTATCGCACTTACTAAAAGTTTTACAAAATAATAAATCTCATATGGCTCTTATAGCAGATGAGTATGGTGGAACCATGGGGATTATAACTTTAGAGGATATTTTAGAGGAATTGGTAGGAGAAATTTGGGATGAACATGATAAGGTAGTAAATGATATTGAAAAGATAGGTGAAGATGAATATATTGTTAGAGGTAACGCTAATATAGAAAAGGTATTAGAAGAGGTTGATTTGGAAGATGAATTTGAAGTGAATTCAGTTAATGGCTGGGTTATTCAACAGTTTGGAAAGATACCAAAGGTAGGAGAAAGTTTTGAATATAAAAATCTTAAGATAGTAATCCAAAAGGCCACTAAGCGATGTGTTCTAGAAATAAGAATCACAGTAGATGAGCCAATGGAAATATCAAGTTAATTTAGAAGTAAAAAAGTAATAGGATGCAAAAATACATCCTATTACTTTTTAGATTATATATTTTTGATTAATAATTATAAATTTAATAAAAGTTGATGTTTATTTTACAATGGTAGATACTTCACTTAGGGGTTGACGTTTCTTAGGAGTGGCAGGCTTAGCACGGTAACCAAAAGCACAACCAAGGGTTACTTGGAACTTTTTAGTGTCTAGCAAACCTTCCTCCACAAGAATTTTAGTAACAGCTTTCTTATCCATTCCTCCAATAGGGCAAGAATCAATTTCTAGCATAGCAGCAGTAAGCATCATGCTTGATAAAGCAATATATGTTTGTTCAGTTGCATAGGCTTGGAAGGCTTTATCATTATCAAACATATTATCTACATTTTTTAAAAAGCCTTTCATCATATTATAATGTTCATCAGTAAGGTTTTGCACATCTTTTAGTAAATATTCGATGTAATGAGAATCAGATTTGATTTCATCAGCAGTTCTAGTTAATAATACAATAAAGTCACTGCAAGTTTGAATTTGTTTTGCTCCACCAAAGCATACTTCACTTAATTTATCTTTTAGATTTTTATTTTCTACAACAATAAAGTGCCAAGGTTCAATACCTACAGAGCTAGGAGCTAAGCGACCTCCTTCTAGTATAACATCTAAATCTTCTTTACTTATACTTTTTTGGTTATTAAATTCTTTACAGGCATGTCTAAAGTTTAATATATTAATTACTTCATTTTTATTCATAAAAAGCATACTCCTTTATTTATAATTTATATTAAATTAATTTTTATGTATATTATTATGTTATCTATAAAAAAATAATAATATACATAAATTAATAAAAGTTATATTATTATTGTCTTATTTTAACATATATATAAGGAGCGTTTCAATACTGTGAACAGGAATAATCTTTTTAAATCAATGGAAAAATTTTATATAAAGTGGTAGTATAGATTCATATAAAAATATTAAAGTGGGAGCTATATATATGAGTGAAGTAGAAAAAAAATTAAAAGAATTTGCTGAATATTTAAAAAAAATAAATCACTATACTACAGCAGGAAACCTTATGTATTGGGATATGACTACAGGAATGCCAGAAGCTATGGCAGAATCAAGGGCAGAAACATTATCATTCTTTCAAACAGAAGTGCATAGCTTGAATGTATCACCAAAAATTGCAGAATTTATAGAATTTTTTGAAAGTCATATGGGTGAATTTGATTATATTCATAAGAGAATGACCGAACAGCTAAAGAAAAAGTATGAAAATCAAAAGAGATATCCAGAAGAATTTATCAAGGAATTTTCACTAGCAGCATCAAGAGGAGAAGTGGCATGGGAAAAAGCAAAAAATGCTAGTGATTTTGATGTGTTTAAACCAGCCTTAGAAAAAATAGTGGATCTTACTAAAAAGTCTATAGAATACAAAGGCTATGAAGATAATAAATATGATGCCCTTCTTGATGATTATGAAGCAGGCCTTACAGTAAATAAGCTTGATAAAGTTTTTGGAGAATTAAGGGATGGTATAGTAGAAATATTAAATAAAATAAAGGTCACAGGAAAGACAATAGATGATTCCTTCTTCCATAATCATTTTCCTAAATCAGAACAAGAAAGCTTATCTTTAAAGATTTTAGATCTTATGGGTTTTGATTTTAAGAGAGGAAGAATGGATGAAACAGAGCATCCTTATACACTTGATATGACTAATAAGGATGTTAGAATAACTAATCATTACTATGAAAATGATTTTACTTCAGCATTATTTTCAGCTATTCATGAAGGTGGTCACGCACTTTATGAGCAAGATATACCAGATTTATTGGAAGGTACTGGTTTAAATGTTGCTTCTTCTATGGCAGTTCATGAATCACAATCAAGATTTTATGAAAATATCATTGGAAAGAGTAGAGAATTTAGCAATTACTTATATAAGGAAGCAATTAAGCAATTTAATGAACAATTTGATGGAGTTTCAGAAGAAGAGTTTTATAAGGCATTAAATAAAGTTACACCATCGCTTATTAGAACAGAAGCAGATGAGCTAACTTATAGTCTTCACATAATAATAAGGTATGAAATAGAAAAACTTTTAATTAATGATATTATAGAGGTTAAAGACCTTCCAAAAGTATGGAATGAGAAATATAAGGAATATTTAGGGGTAGAGCCTACAAGTGATAAGGAAGGTGTATTACAAGATGTACATTGGTCAGATGGATCATTTGGCTATTTCCCAAGTTATGCATTAGGAAATCTTTATGGGGCACAAATGTTAAATAAGATGATTAAGGATATACCAGAGGTTTATCAAGAAGTGAGCAAAGGAAACCTTAAGCCAGTGCATAAATGGTTAAAGGAAAATGTTCATGAAGCAGCTAATCTTTATGATCCTGGAGATCTTATTAAAAAGATTACAGGAGAAGATTTGCAAGCTAAGTATTTCCTTAAATACTTAGATAATAAATATAAAGAAATATATAATTATTAATATCAGCAAAGAGGTAGGACATAGTAAGCTACCTCTATTTTTACGCAATGAAAAGAGATAAGTGTTAAAATTAATTCTCAGTACTCTTATTAGGATACAATGAAGTATTCTCCTTTAAATTCTTATACATGTGGCCATTAAAAGTTTCTAAGGAAGAACAAATTTTATCGGATAAATTGACCAAAATACTTTCACGATGATGAGGTGGCACTAAGGTTAAAGGAAACATATGATTTTTGATTATATCTATTTCCCTTTTGTTTAAAGAATAATGTTTTAAAGCATTGTTAAGTGCTGTTTTGGGATGCTTGAATCCATGAAACCTATGGGATTTGTCATGAATATGCCAATCATATAAGAAGTAATCATGAAGCAACGCACCATATATAAGGCTTTTTTCATCACATTTAATATTAAAAAACTGTGAAAAACAATATGCATAGTATGCTACTGCAATGCTATGCCAAAGGCAAGTAGTATTTCCATGTTGTATGAAGTTATCAAGCATTAGAAGATTAGTTTCTTCACATATATTTTTTAAACAGTCATTAAAAAATGACATTTGCTTTTCATTTAGCTTAAATGTTTTTGATTTAATCTTTGAAATATTTAAGTAGAGAGTATTAACAAAAAACATTATTATCACTTCTTTTTTTAAATTATTTGAAATTAAGTTTCATAAGATTATTTTAACATAAATGTAAACAAATTATTAATTAAAATTAAAGATATTTTATGAAGATTTTATTAAAAGTGTATAGAAAATTAGTGAAAAATATTATTTATTTGAAAAAACACAAAAAAATTACAAAAGCATAATATATTTATAAAACAATCATTTAATAAGAGGATACAATGGCAAAAGAAATAACTGATATTATAGAAGAAATACATGAATATTTTGGTGGATATAATGAATTTGTAAGTGCTGAAATGGGAGTTATGGCTGAAGAGATTAAAGAAGCAGTTTATGCAATTAACAATAGAAACTTTAGAATTGGACTTGAAAAATGTGATTTTATAACTGAAAAAGCTGTAGAAGGTGGGCAGTGTTTAGCTAAAATCATCTTGCCAGAGATACAAGTTCCAGAATTAAAGCTAAGCTTATGTAAAAAGACTATGACATTAGAAAATAGCAAAATTAATGAAATTTGTGAAAAATTTAAATCTATGATAAAATTACGATATTTTATTGATGATGAAGAAATAAGATATTACAGTATGGAAGATGAAGGTTGGAATAGGATTGATTTAAGAGAATCTACTACTAAGAAAAAAATTGGAGAAGTTGGAGAAAAGATTAAGACTGCCACCAATACAGCAGTTGAAAAAGTAAGTAAGCAGAAGAAAATAGTTACTGATTTACAAGATAATATGACAGATGCATTAAAAAAAGTAGTGAGTACATTAGAATTACCAATGCCATGTATGCTTATTAGAAAGAATAAAATTAATATAGGAATAGAAGTAAAATATCCATGTAGCTATGATGGTGTTATTAGTAAGGGCCTGTTACTTGCTCAAAAAGTATCAATGTCAGAAGTACTTAAGGTTATTTTAGGAGAAATGCTTCAAGTAGTTACAGATGTTAAAACTAATATTGAAGATATATTAAAAGAAGCGGTTAAAGTTGGAGTTGCTACGTTTAAGGAAACTTTAATTTCAATCTTAAAGATTTTAAGTATATCAGATATTAATTGTGATTATATACTTTGCAAAGGAATAAATGAAACTAGTTTAGGAAAATGGGTTGAGTTAAAATCAGATTTATCTAAATCCATTGCAACTAATTAAAAATGCGCATCATTTTGATGCGTATTTTTAATGGAGGAGAATAAATTATTATTATAACTATATTCATCTATATTGACAATAAAAGTAAAAAAAAATAAGATATAAATTATATAAGAGGTTGTAATTTAAAGAGGATTATGTGAGGTAAAAATGGATATAAAGCATATAATTAATAAGTTATATTATGAAAATAATGCAACAAAAGAGGAACTTATATATGTACTAGATAAGATAAATGAAGATGAAAAAGATTATTTGATAAAGAAAAGTGATAAGTTAAGAACAAGGTATTATGACAATAAGGTTTATATGAGAGGGCTTATTGAATTCACTAATTATTGTGTAAGAAATTGTAAATATTGTGGAATAAGAAGCGATAATAGCAAAGCAGATAGATATAGATTATCTTTAGAGGAAATATTAGAATGTGCAGCCAGAGGTAATAGATTTGGATACAAAACTTTTGTCCTTCAAGGAGGCGAAGATCCTTATTTTACTGATGAGAGAATGGTGAAAATTATACAAGCTATAAAGGAAAAATATCCAGAAAATGAAATAACATTATCTATAGGTGAAAGAAGTTATGAGTCTTATAAAAGAATGTTTGAAGCTGGAGCAGACAGATATCTTTTAAGACATGAAACTGCAACAAAGAAATTATATGAAAGCTTGCATCCTAATGCCAGTTATGAAAATAGGGTACAGTGCTTATATAATCTAAAGGAAATAGGTTATGAAGTAGGTGCAGGGTTTATGATTGGTTTACCTAATCAGAGTAATGAAGATTTGGTAAATGATCTTTTATTTATAAAGAAGCTAAATCCACATATGTGTGGTATAGGGCCTTTTATTCCACAAAAGGATACACCATTAAGAAATGAAGTAGGTGGTACTGTAGAAAAAACTATGATAATGTTGGCTTTACTACGACTTATGGTACCTAAAGCTATGTTACCAGCAACTACTGCCTTAGGAAGTATAGATCCATTAGGAAGAGAAAAGGGATTGAAAGCTGGAGCAAATGTAGTAATGCCAAACTTATCACCAAAGCAGGTGAGAGATAAATATGCTTTATATGATGGAAAGATATGCACTGGTGATGAAGCAGCCGAATGTAGAAATTGCATTGAAAGAAGAATAAATTTATCAGGTTATAAAGTGGAAATTGGTAGGGGAGATAGTGTGATAAAGAAAGAGCAAATGAAGGTAGGTGATAATGATGAATAGCACACCGAATTCAAATAGAAAACACATTTCAATATATGGTAAAACCAATGCAGGAAAATCATCACTTATAAATAGGATTTTAGGACAAGACTTATGTCTTGTATCAAAGGTACCAGGAACAACAACTGATCCTGTGTTAAAAGCCATGGAATTAATCCCTGTAGGACCGGTGCTATTTATTGATACAGCTGGTCTTGATGATCAGACGGAGCTTGGATCAATTAGAATGAAGAAATCCATTGAAATGCTAAAAAGAACTGATTTTGCATTGTATGTAATGGATGTAAATGATATTGATGAAGACAACTATTATCATATGAAAATAGAATTTAAAAAGTATAATATTTCAAGCATTTTAGTAATTAATAAAATTGATGTAATGTCAACAGAAAGTCTTCAGTACTTAAGAAAAAAATATACAGGAGCCTTTTTTGTTTCAGCAGAAACCAGTGAAGGTATTGAGGAATTAAAAAAAGGAATTGCTATAAGATTGGAAGAAGAAGAAGAGGAAATGCCTATAATAGGTGATCTTGTACCTTATGATGGAAAAGTAGTTCTTGTAATACCAGTAGATTCAGAAGCACCAAAGGGAAGGATAATATTGCCGCAGGTGCAATGTTTGAGAGATTGTTTAGATTATGGGATAAAGGCGTATGTAGTAAGGGATACTGAGTTATCATCAGCTCTTGAAGATATTCAGAATGTAGAGTTGGTAGTTACCGACTCACAGGCTTTCAAAAAAGTATCAAGAATTGTACCAGGAGATATTAATCTTACAGGTTTTTCTATATTATTTGCAAGACATAAAGGTGATTTAAAAAGTTTTGTAGATGGAACTGAGAAGATAAAAGAATTAAATGAAAACTCTAAAATACTTATTTGTGAAAGTTGTACACATAATGTTTCCCATGAAGATATAGGAAGAGTGAAGATTCCTAAATTATTAAATAAAGCAGTGGGAGTAGATTTAGAATATCATTATAAGATTGGCCATGACTTTCCAGAGGATTTATCAAAGTATGATTTAGTTATTCATTGTGGTGCATGTATGATAAATAGAAAGACTGTTACATTAAGAGTGAAGAGATGCAAGGAGCAAAATGTAGCTATAACCAATTATGGTGTTATACTTGCTTATTTAAATGGAATCTTAGATAGAAGTATAGAAATCTTTGATTTATAAAAAATACTCAAATCCAGGATAGGATTTGAGTATTTTTTTAGTTTTTGTTATAAGATATTGAAGAATCAAAATATGGAGCATACCAACCATTTTCATCAGCACTTGGAGCTGCTGTATATTGAAGATTATTAAAGTAAAGAGAAACTTTATTCACCTTATAATTATAGGCATAAGTATTAATTAAAGTATATATAAGTTCATAGGAAGAAGCAGGGTCAAGATTCATATATTTTTCAAATGAATCATTGAATTTAACTGTAAGTGCATTGTTAGCAGCATCTACTGTGGCACTGCTGACACCAATTTGATTAGATAATAATATAAAGTCAGAGCTGTATTTATTATCTTGTAATGCAGAAGTTAAAGCAGATACTAGGGCATTTTCTTCAACATGAATGTTTTCATCTACATAATATCTTCTTCCGTCAACGGAATTATAAAAGAATAATCTACATGTTTGTGATGAGTAACTAGAGTTTTCAGTAGAAGATAAGTTTTCAACAGTAGTATTTTTTTCAATAGCTGAGGAAGTGTTAGTATTTTCTTTCGGATTTTCAGAGATAGTTGATGTAGAAACATTAGTAGTGGCTTCGTTATTTTGCAAAGTGGATTCATCAACAGATAATGCATCGTTTATTAAAGTTTCATCTTGGGAAGAGATACTAGTATTATCACTAGCTGAAGTGATAATATTAGTATCATTACCATCTAGAGAACTCTTTACTTGGCTACAGCATATAAGTGATAGAGAAAGGAAAAAGCAACAGCTTATACTTAAAAATTTTCTTTTCATAATCATACTCCTTACTTAAAAAATATCATACCTATATTATATTACTAAAATATGTAAAAAAGAATAGTTATTTTAATAAAAATTTATATTTAGTATTAGCTGGCTTAACTTTAATAAAGGATAAAGAAGAAATATCATAAGAGTTTAGAGAAAGTACTAGCTTTCTCTATAATTTTTTTGTAATAAATAGTATAGAAAAATACTATAAATAAAAAGGAAAGTAAAATTATAGGGGGATCTTATGAATTATTTAGAAGGTGAAAAGTCAGAAGTATTTGAAAGTCATAAGGCAAAGGTCATAGAAAATATAAATAAAAGTAAATCAATGGGAATGAATAAGATTACAGCAATTTTAGCTATAGATGATGAAGATGAAATAATACAAGGAGCATTAATTAACTGGCTGATAAAAGAAGGATATAGAATATCTTTAATAAAGGAAGATTATAATATTTTAGTTATTGAATGGTGAAGATATTAAATTTTATTTAAGGCTATAATTTTTTGATAAATGATAATGATTTTATTTAACCAAATTGGTATAAAGGAGTTATTAAATGGGCATTAAAATTGTACTGGCAGACGATGATAGTCTTATAAGGGAAAGTTTTAAAATTAATGTACAAAAGCATAGATTGGTCAGATAAAGAGGTATTTATTGAGAAAATTTTTAAAAATAAAGAAGAATTATTAAATTTTACACGAAAAGAGAAGGAAATAGTAAAAGAAATTGCAAGTGGACTTACCAATAAGGAAATTGCAAAGAAGCTGTTTATTTCTGAAGGAGCAGTAAAAAGATATATAAATTCAATATTAAACAAAACAGGATTTGCAAGAAGAATACAAATTGCTATGTTTTATTTAAATGGTACTGTTGTATAAACTTATAAGGTAAGGATGTATCTTGATGAATATTATTTTAGATAGAAAATCTTTTGAAAATTAAAAAATGTTGAATAACAAAGAAAAAAATGGAAATAATTATTCATAAAAGGAGTGATTGATTATGAATAATAATTTCCAAGATTATAATGAAGAAGAATATAATAACGAAGATAAGAAGGAAAATAAAAAAAGAATAAGAAATAGAGTGAACTTATTTATAGTTTTACTTATAGTATGCTTTTTCTCAACTTATTTTATTGTAGATAGATTAACTAATAGTAAATATAAAGATGTCAGTGATAATCAATCTAAAACCGCAGTATATAATAATACCAACTTATTAAGTGATGATATGAAGATAATACTAAAGGTAGATGGAGTAGTAGAAAAATCAGAAACTTTAAAAGACTTTAAACTTGATAATGAAATTGACAGTGTAAATGAACAATTTTTAGTAGATTACTATGCTTCTAAAGGCTATAGTGTGGAAAGTTTAAGTGAAAAGAAAGTAGTGCTAAATAAGGATGAGGAAGAAGTAACAGTTGAACCTAATAAATACTATTTAGGTGAAAAAGATGGATATTTTGCAATATATAAGAGTGATGAAAATGGCAAGGTATTTATAGAAGATGAAAGTGATATATACAGAAGTAGTGGAATGGTGAATACAATTCCAGAAAATGATCAAGAAGATATTAAAAATTTTAAGCTTGGTTATGATACTAAGAATGAAGCAAAAGAAATACTAAGTGGATATATTAGTTAATGAAAGTAAGATCCCATTTTTATGCTATTCTCCCTTTATCATATGTCCTAGCGTTTGTATAACAAAAATGATAAAGGGGGACAATAAAAATGTAAAAGAAATAAAAAACAAAACTAATAAATATCAAAAGTATTTAGTAGCAAAGATGAAATGGAGGGAAGTATATGAATATAGTTCCAAGCAATGAGTATTTGCTAGTTATGCCTAGTGGTAATGTAAAAGGTTTTGATGATTATGCAATGGCAAAAGCGTATATAAATAATTATTATTACTATAAAACTAGACGAGTTGAAGAAGTAGAAGCATATGATGATTTAACCAATGATTTTGATGATATAGTAGATACAGTTTGTTATAAAATTGGTATAGAAGAAGGAGAATGTCAACTATATTATACATCTAATATAATTGAAAAATTGCAAGATGAATTAGTATTTAATGAAGAAAAAGAAGAGGTTATTTCAAAACTAATGGCTCATAAAATAGAGTTTAATACATACGATTACGCTATTGATAATATTTTTCGAGATGTTCAATCAATTGATGTTATGGAACAATATGGTAGTTCTATTACAGGACAATAGTTTCATTGATTAAAATTATATAAAAGTAAATAAGCTGACAAACAATATTATTTGTTTTGTCAGCTTTTTTCATTGAAAAATAGATATTAAAATGTTAAAGTAGAATGTAGGCGAAATAGTGGGGCAGGAGGATAAATATAGTGTACGAATATATTAAAGGAAAATACATGGGAATAAATAAAGACTATATAATTATTGAAAATAATAATATAGGATATAAGATATTTACTTCCGGTGCAACAATGGCAGAAATGCCAGGAATAAATGATGAAGTTATGCTTTATTTAGAACAAATAGTGAGAGAAGATTTTATTGGGCTTTATGGCTTTAAAGATAGAGAAGAACTTGAAATGTTTAAACTTTTATTATCAATTAGTGGTGTAGGAGCTAAAGCAGCTTTATCTTTATTATCTATCAGCAGAATAAATAATCTAAAATATGCTATTATTATGGAAGATGATAAACATTTATGTAGAGCCCCGGGAATTGGTAAGAAAACTGCTGGAAGAATTATATTAGAGCTTAAGGACAAAATTAAGAAAGAAGATATAATGAGCGGTGTTGATATTCAAGAAGGATTTGAGGACTTACAGCCAACGGTAAATACAAATACAGTTGGAGAAGCTTTAGGTGCATTATTAGCTTTAGGATATTCAGAAAAAGAAGCAGAAACAGCACTTAAACAAGTAGATAAAACTGCATCATTGGAGGATATCATTAAAGATTGTTTAAAAGTTTTAATGGGATAGAGGTGAAATAGTGGAGAGAATTATTACACCAGTTGAATTGAAGGAAGATGGCAACAGTGAATTAAGTTTAAGACCACAGAAAATCAATGAATATATAGGTCAGGATAAAGTTAAAGAGAAACTTAATGTATTTATTAAGGCAGCACAATCTAGAGGTGAAGCTTTGGACCATGTCTTGCTTTATGGACCTCCAGGTTTAGGAAAGACCACATTAGCTAATATAATTGCTAAAGAGATGGGAGGAGATCTTAAGATTACATCAGGTCCAGCTATTGAAAGAGCAGGAGATTTGGCAGCTATACTTACAACATTAAAAGATAATGATGTTTTATTTATAGATGAAATACATAGGTTAAATAGAAATGTTGAAGAAATACTATATCCTGCTATGGAAGATTATGCCCTTGATATAGTTATAGGAAAAGGAGCAGCAGCAAAGTCTATTAGACTTGATTTACCACATTTTACACTAATAGGAGCAACTACTAGAGTGGGAATGCTTACAGCTCCGTTAAGAGATAGATTTGGTGTAATGTGTAATATGGTTTATTATACAGATGAGCAGCTTAAGGAGATAATAGTAAGGTCTGCTTTTGTTTTAAGTTGTGATATTACAGAAGAAGGTGCCATGGAAATAGCTAGGAGATCAAGAGGAACTCCAAGAATAGCTAATAGGTTATTAAAGAGAGTAAGAGATTATGCCCAAGTATATTCAGATTCCTTAATAAGCTATAAGGAGGCAAGGGCAGCACTGGAATTATTGGAAGTGGATAATAAAGGCTTTGATAATGTTGATAATAAGATATTAGAAGCTATTATAGATAACTTTAAAGGTGGTCCAGTAGGAATAGAAACTTTATCCTATTATATAGGTGAAGAATTGGGGACTATTGAAGATGTATATGAGCCGTATTTATTGCAAAAAGGCTTCATTGTAAGGACGCCTAGAGGAAGAATGGCTACAGACAAAGCTTATGAACATCTTGGACGCACAAGAGTAAATAAGAAGAATAAACAGCAAGCAAGTTTTTTTGAGGATTAAGGAGTAAAAGATGAAAACAAGTGATTTTAACTTTCATTTACCAGAAGAGCTAATAGCTCAGCACCCTTTAGAGAAGAGAGATACTTCAAGATTAATGGTGTTAGATAAGGCTACAGGTGAGATAGAGCATAAACATTTTTATGATGTTTTAAACTATTTAAATCCAGGAGATACTCTAGTATTAAATAATACTAGAGTGTTACCTGCTAGGCTAATAGGTGAAAAAGAGAATACTGGTGGGAAAATAGAATTTCTTCTTTTAAAAAGAATAGAAGGAGATAAATGGGAATGTCTAGCTAAGCCAGGTAAAAGAGCAAAGATAGGAACAATATTCACTTTTGGAGAAGGAAAACTTAAATGTAAAGTGGTTGATATAGTAGAGGAAGGAAATAGAGTAATTGAATTCATCTATGATGGAATATTTGAACAAGTTTTAGATGAACTTGGAGAAATGCCTCTTCCACCTTATATCACTGAAAGATTAGAAGATAGGGAAAGATATCAAACTGTATATTCTAAAGAAAAGGGATCAGCAGCAGCACCAACGGCAGGTTTACATTTTACAGAAGAACTTTTACAAAATGTAAAAGAGAAAGGTGTCAATATTGCATATGTAACTTTACACGTAGGACTTGGAACTTTTAGACCTGTAAAGGTTGATGATGTAAATGAACACGTAATGCATTCAGAATTCTATCATTTAGAAGATGATGATGCTAAAATTATCAATGATACAAAGAAAAATGGTGGAAAGATTATTTCTGTTGGAACTACTTCTACAAGAACTTTAGAAACTATTGGTGATGAAAATGGAATGGTTAGAGCACAAAGTGGATGGACTAACATATTCATTTATCCAGGATATGAGTTTAAGGTAGTAGATAAGCTGATTACTAATTTCCACTTACCAGAATCAACACTAATAATGCTTGTATCTGCTTTAGCAGGAAAAGAAAAAGTTATGAATGCATATAATGAAGCTGTAAAAGAAAAATATAGATTCTTCTCATTTGGAGATTCGATGATTATAAAGTAACATAATTTAAAGGACGTGAAATTTTGAGTAAAAAATATACTTTATTAAAAAAAGAAGGTAAGGCAAGAAGAGGTAGATTTGAAACTCCTCATGGAACAATAGAAACACCAGTTTTTATGAATGTTGGTACTTTAGCAGCTATTAAAGGTGCAGTATCATCAATGGATTTAAAGGAAATAGGATGTCAAGTTGAGTTATCAAATACATATCACTTACATTTAAGACCATCTGATAGAGTTGTAGCTGAAATGGGTGGATTACATAAATTTATGAAGTGGGATAGACCAATACTTACAGATTCAGGTGGATTCCAAGTATTTTCATTATCTGGTATGAGAAAGATAAAAGAAGAAGGGGTGTACTTTAGTTCTCATATAGATGGTAAGAAGATATTCATGGGGCCTGAAGAATCAATGCAAATTCAAAGCAATTTAGCATCTACAATAGCAATGGCTTTTGATGAATGTATACCAAATCCGTCTACAAGGGAGTATGTTCTTCAATCAGTAGCAAGAACAAATAGATGGCTTGATAGATGTATAGCAGAAATGGATAGATTAAATTCACTACCTGATACAATCAATAAAGAGCAAATGCTATTTGGTATTAACCAAGGTGGATGTTATGAAGATATAAGAATTGAACATGCTAAGCATCTTGCTAGTTTAGATATGGATGGATACGCAATAGGTGGATTAGCTGTTGGTGAAACACATGAAGAAATGTATAGAGTAATTGATGCAGTAGTTCCTCATTTACCAGAAGATAAGCCAATTTACTTAATGGGCGTTGGTACACCTGAAAATATTCTAGAAGCAGTGGAAAGAGGAGTTGATTTCTTTGACTGTGTTCTTCCAGCAAGAAATGGTAGACATGGACATTTATTTACTGCCAATGGTAAGATAAATATCATGAATAAAAAGTTTGAAACAGATGAAAGACCAATAGATGAAGGATGTAAGTGTCCAGCTTGTAAACACTATACAAGAGCATATATAAGACACTTATTTAAGGCAAAAGAAATGCTAGCAATGAGACTTGCAGTATTACATAATCTTTATTTCTATAATAATATGATGCAAGAGATAAGAGATAATCTTGATAATGGTACTTTTGCAGAATACAAGGCAGCTAAGCTTGAATCATGGGGATGTAAAAAAGATAAATAAAAATACTTTGCCTATATCTAAATTAATGATATAGGCAATATTTTGATAAATATTAAAAAAATGTTAAGTTTATATTTTAAATTTGACAGTATATTTAAAATGAAGTATGATTTATAGTGATACAAAAGTTATGTAGATTAAATACGGAAGGGTGAACTTAATTATGGCACAAGCTTTAATTCAAATAGTAATACCTTTTGCAGCAATGTTTGCAATAATGTATTTCTTATTAATATTACCAGAAAAGAAAAGAAGTAAAAAATATAATAACATGTTAGCTGAATTACAAGTTAATGATGAGGTTTTAACAAGAGGTGGAATCGTTGGAAAAATCATCACAATAGATGAAGATCAATTAGTAATTCAAAGTGGTCCAGATAGAGTTAGAATAAGAGTAACAAAGAATTCTGTTGCTCAAAAAATAACTAAAGACGCATAAGATGTAAGGAATAATACCTTCTACTGCTTCATATTATGAAGCATAGGAGGTGTTTTTTTATGGACTGGAAGAATTATTTTTCTTGTGTCTTAAAGGGATTAATAGGTTCTATTGCAGTAACAGTAATTTTAACAGCAATATTATCTCTATTTATGACATTTGTTGAAATAAGTGAATCTATGTTTAGTGGCCTTTATGTTGTTATTACTTCGCTTGGTTTGGTATTTGGAACAATTTTAGCAGCAAAGCTTCATGGTAAAAACGGATGGTTAGTTGGACTAGCAGTGGGAGTATTCTTTTACATAGCACTATATATAACAGGAGTATTATTAGGTGCCAGCTCAAAGTTTGGACTTTATGAACTTATACGATTTGCATTATGTGTTATAGTAGGTTTTTTATCAGGAATGCTAGGAATAAATATAGGGGAAAGTTAGATATTTAATTATCTAGTATCTATTATCAATTTTAAAAAAATAAAATATCCTGAAAAATTTTATGGAAAAGATTAAATAAAAAGGCAGCTTACATTAGCTGTCTTTTAGTATTAAAAGAAAAATTCAAATATACCCATGGCTATTATGATAATTGCAGAAAATAGCGGTGAGTATTCACCAAAAATTTTTGATAAGTACTTTGATCCAAGTTTTAATCCTATACTCATTGTAATGATGCTAAAAACAAAGGTTAAAATTGTGGTGAGAAATATGCTTATACCTGAAATACTAGCACCAATTCCTAAAGCAAGATTATTGATGCTTAAGGATAATGCTAAAGTTATTGCTTCACTTATTTCAATGTTTCCAGAGCCATTTATGTCGGCAGTTTTATTAAGCTCAACTATCTCGTCATAATCTAAAGAGTTAATAAATTCTACTAAGTTTTCTTCCGTATGCTTATGCTTTTTTTTATAATAATCCCAAAGAATATATAAGCCTACTATTATTAATAAATTTGAACCTATATAGTTGCAAATGCCAGTGGGAATATAATCACAAATAAGGTGTCCTAAACACATAGCAAGAAATGTTGTTAACGTTACAATTATGGAAATTACTAAATTAATGATGAGTTTTATTCTAATTTGTTTTACTCCATAGGCAATGCCTATTATCAGACTGTCAATGCTTGAGGAAAATGCAAGTAAAATAGAAGAAAAAATATGCATTTTTATACTCCTTTAATTGATATAATATCTAATATATTCGAAAAAACTAAAATTAGTTACTTTAATCTTTTAAATTAATATTGTTATGAGATATATAGGTGATGAAGGAAATAAAAGATTTATCAATATGAATTTAAGCCCAGCACAATTTGCTGGGCTTAAATAATATTAGTAGTTAATTCCAGCAGCTTTGATGTTATTAACATCTCCTTGGCTACATGGTGTAACTCCATATGTCATATTACAATGAGGGCATCTATCAACTAATATTTCCATAGTAAAAGTTTGTCCACAAGAACAATTTATCTCATAAGCATTTCTTAATTTAAGATCAGCTTTTCCTTTACTTCTTACTAAATCTACTACAGCTTTTCCGTCATTTCCTAAGTTTGAACATCCACAACTCATTTTAGTACCTCCAAATTTAAATGTATATTTATTTTGCACATTTAGTATAACCTATGAAGGTATATTAAGGCAATATTAAAATTTATATATTATCCCTAAACTCTCTTGGAGTAAGATGATATTTTCTTTTAAATAACTTATTGAAATACGATAAATTGTTAAAGCCACATTCTAAAGAAATATCTGTAATAGAATAGGCAGTGGATTTTAATAATTCAGCAGCTTTTTCTAATCTATAGTTATTAATATATTTTAAACAAGAAGTACCAGAATATTTTTTAAAAAATCTCATAAAATAATATTCACTGAAATTACATAACTTAGAAATTTCTTTAATAGAAATATCTCTATTGTAATTTTCCTGTACATAATTAAGGATGGTTTTCATTTTATTTTGAATATCATTAGTAAGTTCACTATAGTTATTTTCTTTATGGACATAGTTATATTTATAGAAATTTGCAAAGAGGTTAAATAGCATGGATTTTAGTTCTAATTCATAAGCAATATCTTTTTTATCATATGTAGAAAGGATTTCCTTAATAATTGAATAAATTTTTTTATAACCAGAGCTTTCAGAATTGATTATTACAGGTAGCTTATAACTTTTATTCAGCAAAGGGGAAATATAATTTAGTGAGCATCCATCAGTAAGATGACTTTTAAGCAAATCAAGACTAAATATTATAGTTGTCCATTCCATATCATAACTGTTAATTTTATTGATGGCATGAAGACTTTCAGGAGAAATAATAACAATATCTCCTTCATTCACTGTAAATGTAGCAAAATCTATTTTATATTCAGCTTTTCCCTTTAAGATTAAGGTCATTTCTATTTCCTTATGCCAATGCAATACTACATGAGGAAAGGCTTCTATTATTTCACCTTTATAAGTGCTAAGCAAAATATTAAAATCTCCATGATTTTTATTTTCTTTTAAATTAAGTAAATCTGAATTCATAAATCCTCCTAGAGCAGTTTTGTTATATAAAAATGTAATTTTTAATGAAGTATTAAGGTGAAAGTTAATATATAATTACAGTATTATATTAATAATAACATAAATTGTTTATTAAAGAGGAGCTAATTATGAGAAGTGAGAAAGAAAAAATGGTTAATGGAGAAATGTATTTATCTGGAGATGAAACTTTAGTAAATGAAAGAATAAATGCTAGAAGACTTACGAGAATTTATAATAATACAATTGAAACTGAAATGGAGAAGAGAAAAGAAATATTAGAAGAACTTTTGGGAGAAGTAGGAGAAAATATATTTATTGAACCAACATTTAAGTGTGATTATGGATATAACATCAAAGTAGGTGATAATTTCTATGCCAATTTTGATTGCGTAATATTAGATGTATGTCCAGTTACTATAGGAAAAAATGTATTTTTAGCACCAGGTGTTCATATTTATACAGCCACTCATCCGCTAGATGCAGTAAAAAGATGTAGTGGTGCTGAATATGGTAAGGCAGTTACCATTGGTAATAATGTGTGGTTAGGTGGAAGAAGTATAATTACACCAGGTGTGACCATTGGAAATAATGTAGTTGTAGCAGCTGGAGCTGTTGTTGTTAAAGATGTGCCAGACAATGTAGTGGTAGGTGGGAACCCTGCTAAAATAATAAAAGAAAATATATAAGAATAAGAGGGTATTATGGTAGAGAAATTTGGAGAATTATTAAGTTATACTATTGATGAAAATACAGTAAGCGTTAATTATGAGAAAAGTACTGCATATATAAAGATTATTACGAAAGATATAATAAATTTCTTTGTACCAAAGATTTCCAAGGAAAGAAAATCTAAAGCTATAGAATATTTAGATAATAATATATGTAATTTTACAGTGGAGAAAAGAACAGGTGTTATCGACATTATCACAGAAGCTCTTATAATAAAAGTTTATGATGAATTTATGATAGATATATATACCATAGAAAATGAGCTTATATGTTCAGATCATCGAGGAAAAAGAAGTCCCTTTATAAGACGTAGTGGTGATTACACTTTACTAGAGGATGAAGGACATGAATATGCTAAAGAAGAAGAATTTAAAGTATTTGTCAAAAAAACTATGAATGAGGATACTTTATTTTATGGGTTAGGAGAGAGAACAGGCTCCTTAAATAAGCGAGGATATCATTATAAGAATTGGAATACAGATAATCCAGCGCCACATGGAGAAACCTTTGAAGCCTTATATAAATCTATTCCATTTCTAATAGCATTAGAAAAAGGAAATGCCTATGGAATATTCTTTGATAATCATTTTGAAACTCATTTTGATATGGGTAAGGAAAATAGTAATTATTATTACTTTTCAGCAGTAGATGGTAATATTGATTATTATTTTATTAATGGACCACAAATTAATAAAGTGGTAGAGCGATATACTTATCTTACAGGAAGAACACCTCTTCCAGCACTTTGGACATTAGGTTATGCTCAAAGTAGATGGTCATATGGCAATGAAGAAAGATTGATGGAAATTGCCGATAGCTTTAGGGAAAAAGATATTCCTTGCGATATCTTATATTTAGATATTGATTACATGGATAGATATAAAGTCTTTACTTGGAATAATAACAGGTTTAGTAAGCCAGAGGAAATAATGAAAAAATTAAGGGAAAAGGGATTTAAGATAGTGACAATTGTTGATCCAGGAGTTAAGAAGGAAAAAGGCTATAGTATATATGATGAAGGACTTAAAAAGGGATATTTTGCCACTGATAAAGATGGAGTGGTTTATGTTAATAAAGTATGGCCAGGCGATGCAGTATATCCTGATTTTATGAACAGTGCTGTGAGAAATTGGTGGGGGAATAATCAAAAAATAATGTTAGATTCAGGTGTATCAGGTATCTGGAATGACATGAATGAACCAGCAAGCTTTAATGGACCATTGCCAGATGATGTAATGTTTAATGATGATGGAGTTCCTATGGCCCACAAAGAAGCTCATAATATTTATGGTCATATGATGGCGAAAGCCACTTATGAAGGTTTAAAGAAAGCTACAGGAAAAAGGCCATTTATCGTAACTCGTGCATGTTATTCTGGTACACAAAAGTATTCAACTATATGGACAGGAGATAACCAAAGTACTTGGGAACATCTTAGAATGTCACTACCAATGCTTATGAATTTAGGATTAAGTGGATTAGCATATTGCGGTACTGATGTAGGTGGATTTGGATTTGATTGTACTGGAGAGTTATTAAGTAGATGGGTGCAAGTTGGTACATTTACACCATTTTTTAGAAACCATTCTTCACTGGCAACTAGGGATCAGGAACCTTGGGCTTTTGATAGGGAAACAGAAGAAATAAATAGAAAATATATTAAATTAAGATATAAGTTTATTCCATATTTATATGATGCTTATAGAAAATGCGAGCTTGATGGTACACCAATATTTAAGCCATTATTATACAACTATCAATATGATAAAAACACTTATGAAATAAATGATGAGTTTTTATTTGGTGATAATATATTAGTAGCACCTGTAGTAGAGGCTGGTGCTAGGAAGAGGCTTGTATATTTACCTCAAGGTGATAATTGGATAGATTATTGGACTAAGGATGAATTTATTGGTGGTCAGTATATCATAAAAGATGCACCGCTAGATACATGTCCTATTTATATAAAGTCTGGATCTATAATTCCTATTATGGAGGAAATGAACTATATAGGTGAAAAGGAAAATAATGTGCTTCATTTAGAAATCTATGGATCAAATAATGGGGGAGAGCATATGGCATATACTCATTATTGCGATGATGGTGAAAGCTTTAATTATAGAAATGGAGAGTATAATGAATATAGGATAGAAGTTTCAATGGAAGAGGAAATGAAGGTAAAACTAAATCTTATTCATGATGGATACAATAGAAAATATGAAAGCTATGACTATATGATTTTTTAATACTCAAAAAGGGAGTCTAGAGAGTAAGGCTCCCTTTTAATATTGAAAATTATTATGTTTTTGATAAAGCTTCTAAAGCATAAGCTAAGTATAATTGTGTGCCAATAATCACTGATTTTTCATCTATATTAAACTTTTCACTATGGTTAGGGTGATCACAGCCAATTTCATCATTGCCACTACCTACAAAGGCAAAAGCACCAGGAATCTTTTTCTGATATATGGAAAAATCTTCTCCTAGCATTATAGGGGGCGTTTTAATGAAAGTATTGTCAGTAAAGATTTTTTTTGCACCATTAAGAGCGGTATTTACCACATTTATATCATTAATTACTGCTGGATGGGCAGAAGATTCATAGTCAATATTTACAGTAGCTCCGTAACTTAGGGCAGTAGCATAGCTAATACGCTCAATGGATGCTTTTATATGTTTAGCAGTGGAAACGGAAAAAGTACGTACTGTACCTTCAATAAAGGCTTTACTGGAAATAATATTATGAGTTGAGCCAGATTCAATATGGCCAACGGTTACTACGGCATTATCAAGAGGATCTATCTCACGGCTGATAATTGATTGGAGGTTCATGAGTATGGCAGCGCAAACTAAAGAAGCGTCAATGCATTGGTGAGGAGTGCCAGCATGTCCAGCTTTACCGTTTATATGAATGATGAATTTATCTGAGGCAGCCATTCTAGCACCAGATTCTATAGAGAGTTTTCCACAGTCTATGTCAGTAAATACATGTAGGCCAAATATTTCATCCACATTATCTAAATAACCATGTTCACATATTAGTTTTGCGCCTTTGGCATTTTCTTCAGAAGGTTGGAATATAAGAAGTACTTTTCCTGGAAGAAGATCTTCATATTTTTTTAATACGATAGCAGCACCTATAAGTGAAGCCATATGGGCATCATGACCACAAGCGTGCATAACTCCTTTATTAATTGAAGCATAAGGTACACCAGTATTTTCAGTTATTTTTAAACCATCCATATCACAGCGTAAGGCAATGGTTCTACCTTGATTATTACCGATGGAAGCAATTACTTCCGTTTTTACTTCATTTAAATATGGAACATTTATCTTCTTAAGTTCTTCTTGAATTTTTTTACTTGTTTTAAATTCTTGCATACTTAGTTCAGGATACATATGAAAATATTTCCTTAAGTTTTTAATATAGTTAGCAATAAGTTTTGTTTCAACTACAATATCAATCATTTTAAATTCCTCAAAAAATAATATACCTAATATATATATGCAATACCCATAAAAAAATCTTTTATAAGAAATAAGATAGGGTATATTGATAAAATATAATGGAAAAAAATATATTTATTATAGAATCCAATAAAGAATAAGATAGATTATTAGTAGATGCAGTTATTTTTATTGTGCTATAATTGTGTATAAAATATAGAGGAATCGGGGTGAAATTTATGAATTTGAATGAAATGCTTGACCTTATATTACTATCAGGATCAAAGATAAGTAGAATTTAAGGAAAAAGGCTTTATCAAAATAAATTGGTAAGTGATATTAAAGGTAAGAAGATAGAAAGTATATATCATATATATGGAAAAGTTAAAGATGAAAAAATTGAGAAGTATTATAATGTTCACATAAAAGTTGACTTACCAAATAAAAAAATTTCAGGTGAAAATTGTAGTTGTGAGGATTTCTTAGATAATAAATATGTACATAGAGATTTTAAATGTAAGCATATGATGGCTGTGGCCTATAAATTTTATATGATAGCAAAAAAGAATGAAAAGAAAAAAGGTAGTAAGGAGCCTATAAAGATTGAAAAAGTTTCCCTTAAAATAGAGCCAAGGCTTAAAGCTATTAAGGAAAATGGTCATGAAAAGTATATTGCTCAGTTGTGGATTGGTGATAGTTCATTAGCACTTATGAAATCTATTAATGAGTTTATTTATTGCATGGAAAATAAGAGATTTTTAAGCCTTAATGATAATTTTGTGTATAATCCTCATAAACATATACTTAATGAAGAGGCAGAAAGAATCATCAGTTATATCAATAAAAATATAATCAGCAAAGATTCCAAGGGAAAAAGGATAATAGGAAGATACTTTGAAATTAAAGTAGAGGAGTTGAAAGAATTTTTAATGCTTTTAGAGGATAATAAAAGTATCATCTTTAATTATGATTATGTTAATTATAAGGCAGAAGTTATTAAGAAAGTGCTGCCAATACATTTTAATATAAAGATTAAAGAAGGAAAAATATTAGTAACAACTACCAATAAGATGCCAATTCCTTTAAATGATTCTTTAGATGTATTTTTATATGACAGAAAAATATATGTTCCTACTAAAGAGCAAATCAAATTTTTAAAAGCAATCTATAAGCCGTTGATGGATAAAGGACAGGTTATGATTGCTAATAATGAGGAAAATTTAGTGAAAATTTTAAGAATTCTTTCTAAGATAACAGAGGACATATCCTTAGGAGAAGGAGTTAAAAGATTAGTTAAAGGTTTAATAAAACCAGAATTTTATTTCATTAAGGCTGATGATGAAATTTATTGCAAGGTAGATATAAATTATCCCGTAGGAAAAATAACATTGCTTGAAGACGTAAGTAAATTAAGTTTTATCCGTGACAAGATATATGAAGAAAAAATTGTTATGGAAATGGAAAAACTTAAATTTATTAAAGAGGCTAACAAATTTAAATTTATTGGGCAAGATGAAGATATATATGATTTGCTTTCAGTTAGATTTAAAGAACTTTTAAAAGAAGGTAAGGTATACCTGAACAATGCCTTTAAAGATATAAGACTTATTAAAGGAAAAGACTTAGAATATTCATTTATTGAAGAGGAGGAAGGATATTATTTTAAGGTAAAGGACTTCACCATTAAAGAGTTAAATTTTGTTTTAAACCAGATGAAAAACAAAAAGGGATTTTATAAGACAAAAAATAATAACTATCTTGATTTGAAAGATAAGACAGTAATTAGAATATTAAATATCTTAGATAGTTTAGATATATCTGATGATAATGTAACAATAGATAAAAACAAGATGCTTTATATAAATGAAAGCTTAAAAAATCAAGGAACAACTTTTGATAAAAGTGGAGAAACAATAAAGAAAATTGATAAAGGATTAAATAATAGGCATCAGAAGGAGGTACCAAGTGATTTAAATGCTAAGCTTAGAAATTATCAAATAGAGGGTTTTAATTGGCTTAATGAAATTGCCAACTTGAAGGTTGGAGGAATATTAGCTGATGAAATGGGATTAGGGAAGACAATTCAAATAATAGCTTTTCTTTTAAGTCAGAAAGGTAAAAAATCAATTGTTATCACACCCACATCTCTTATATATAACTGGCGAGATGAGTTTAATAAATTTGCAGCAAACCTTAAAGTAGGAATAATTCATGGAGATAAAAAAAATAGGTTAGCAATGATAGACGAAGACTTTGATGTCATTTTAACTACTTATGGTCTAATAAAGAGTGACTATGAATATTATAAGGAAAAAAATTTTCATTTTTGTATTATTGATGAGGCACAAAATATTAAAAATTCAAAGGCACAAAACACCAAGTATGTTAAGGCAATAAAAGCTGATTGTCGTATAGCATTAAGTGGAACTCCTATGGAAAATAATTTAATGGAATTATGGTCAATTTTTGACTATATTATGCCGGGTTATTTATTAAGTGAGGCAAAGTTTAAAGAGAAGTATCTTAAAGAAGATATGTATGAGGAGCTTAAAGAACTTATTAAGCCATTTATATTAAGAAGATTTAAAAAGGATGTAATTCAGGAACTGCCAAATAAAATAGAAAAGAAGTTTATGGTAGAAATGGGGAAAACTCAAAAGTCAGTTTATCAGTCCTATATAAAAGAAGTGAGGCAAAAGTTATATAGTGGAGAAGAAAATAAAATTACTGTATTTTCTTATCTAACTAATTTAAGGCAATTATGTTTAGATCCAGCACTTATTTTAGATGAATATGAAGGTAGAAGTGCTAAGATTGAAGCAGCCTTAAATATTGTAAATGGGGCAATTAGTGAAAATAGAAAGGTACTTATTTTTTCACAGTTTACATCTGTACTTAAGAAATTAGGTGGTGAATTATCATCAAAAAGCATAGGGTATTTATATTTAGATGGTAGTACAAAAGCTAATAAAAGAGTGAAGATGGTTAAGGAATTTAATGAAAGTGAGGATTTAAAGATTTTCCTAATTTCCTTAAAAGCAGGAGGTACTGGCCTTAACCTTACATCATCAGATTTGGTGCTACATTTTGATCCTTGGTGGAATCCAGCCATTGAAGATCAAGCTACTGATAGGGCTCATAGAATTGGTCAGCAGAATATTGTTGAAGTAATCAAGCTTATAGCGAAAAATTCTGTGGAAGAAAATATAATAAGGTTGCAAGAAGATAAGAGAGAACTTATAAATAAAGTTATCAGCGGTGAGGAAATAGGCAGTAACGTTATAGGAAAGCTTTCTCGGGATGAAATAATAGATTTATTTAGTTAATTTTAAATAATATATATAATTAGTTTAAGGGGAAATTTTACAAGTGATCTTAGTATGATTATCATGAATGTGAAGTATATATGGAAATATGATAAAAATATTGTAAAGTATGTATGAATTTTACATTAGGTAAAAGTTGACAAGAGATTATGGTTAATGTAAAATGTGTTATAATATACCGTATAAAAGGGGGAGAGAAACTTTGAGTGCATTAAAATTAGAAGTAAAAGGTTTAAAGAAGGTTTTTGGTGAAACTGAAGTTCTACATGGAATATCTTTCACTGTAGAAAGTGGAAAAGCCTTAGGTTTATTAGGAAGAAATGGTGCAGGTAAAACAACAACCATTCGTATATTAATGGATGTTTTCAGAGCAAATAGTGGGGAGATTTTATTAAATGGAAAAAAATTTAAACCATTAGATTATAAGATAGGATATCTACCGGAAGAAAGAGGATTATATCCTAAAAGAAAGGTTGCAGAACAAATAATTTATCTTGCTACTTTAAGAGGATTGTCTAAAAAGGAAGCGAAAGAAAATACTTATAAATGGATTAAAAAGCTAGGGGTAGAAGAATATGCAGATAGAAAATTAGATACACTATCAAAGGGTAATCAGCAAAAAGTACAATTGGCGCAAACACTGGTGGCTAATCCAGATATTGTAATACTTGATGAGCCTTTTAGTGGACTAGATCCAGTTAATTCACAAATATTGAAAGACTGCATTAATGAACTTATTGCAGATAATAAGCTAGTAATTTTCTCAAGCCATCAAATGAGCTATGTAGAGGAGTTTTGTGAAGATATTGCCATTGTTAATAAGGGAGAAATTATTCTCAGTGGAAGTCTTAAGGATATCAAGAAAGAATTTGGTGAGAATAGGCTTGTATTAAGTGCTTGCAACTATTCATTAGATAAATTAAAGGAAATCTGTGAAAATGATTTTTCTAATCTTGTTAGTGTAAATCAAGTTAAAAAGGAATTTATCGTATTGGAATTAAAGAAAGACATAAGTAAGAAACAGCTACTACTGGCACTGGTAAATAGCGGCATAGATATAGAGCAATTTGGGGAATATGAGCCTAGCCTTACTGATATATTTGTTTTGAAAGCCGGTGACAATAATGAATAATTTTTTTAAGGTAGTAGGATTTGAATTAAATAATTATTTTAAAAGTAAGGCATATATATTGACAACAGCTATTATTACAGTTTTATTGGTAGTAGGAATATGTCTACCATCATTTATAGATTTATCAGGGTTTATACCGCAGCTAGCTACCGAAGAAAAAGTAGCAGAAGATGAAATAACAGATTCAGATGAAGATATCACTAAATATGCTATTTATGATGAAAATAATTTAGTAAATATAGAGTATTTAAAAGAGTTTTATCCTAATTCAGAATGGAAAGTAGTAAGTAGCAATGATGAGTTAGAAAAATTAGTAGAAAATGGGCAAGTAGAAGGTGGGTTTGACGTTAAAAGTCTTACAAAGTATACATACTTTGTAGAAAATAAAAGCTTATATGATTCAGAACAAGCTATTTTTGACCAAGCTTTAGGATATATGTATAAGCAACAAGCTATAAGTGAAAAGGGACTTGATTTTAATGAAATAAATACAATATATAATATGCCAATAGAATCAGATATTAATGTTCTTGGAAAAGATAATTCAGAAAACTACTTCTATGCTTATATATTAGTGTTTGTTTTATACTTTATGATAATCATGTATGGACAGCTTATAGCAACATCAGTTGCTTCAGAAAAAAGCAGCCGTGCTATGGAAATATTAGTAACAAGTACATCAACAAATAGCTTGATTTTTGGGAAGGTAATTGCAGGTACTATTGCCAGTGTTATTCAAGTAGGAGTAATGCTTGGGGGTGGAGTTATTACTTATAAAGTCAATGGAGTAGCTTGGAATGGGTTATTAGATAACTTTCTTGCTATACCAGCAAATATAGTACTAACATTTGCAGTCTTTGGGCTTATAGGATATATATTCTATGCATTTATTTATGCAGCATTAGGTGCGCTTGTATCAAAAACAGAGGATATTGGTAAGAGTATTGGAAGTATCAACTTTGTATTTGTGATTGGATTCTTTATTGCTTTATTTGGATTAATGAATCCTGATAATGTAATTGTTAAGGTGGCATCATATGTTCCATTTACTTCATGTATGACTATAGTTACTCGTGTAGCTCTAGGATCTATTTCAATAATGGAAATGATAGTTTCAGCATTGATTTTAATAGTATCAACTTTATTAGTTGGAGTATTAGCATCAAAAATATATAGAATGGGTACTTTAAGATATGGTAATCCTATAAAATTAACTCATGCAATAAAATCTTTAAGAAAAAAAGAGGATTAATATAATATATAGGATAGCCTTTTAGGCTATCTTGTATTTTGTAAATAAAATTAGATAAATATATTTACAAAATGTAAAATATGTATTATTATGGAATGGTAATAAGTTATGTTTTTTTATTAGGTATATAGGGGCATCGTTCAACGGTAGGACAACGGATTCTGACTCCGTCAATGTTGGTTCGATTCCGACTGCCCCCGCCAAGAGCTTATATAAAAAAGATGGGAAAGCTTTTTATTAAAGTTTTTCCATCTTTTTTATTTATATATTAAGTAAAAGGGAGGTTATCAAGTTATTATAAATCTGACAATCTACCTTTAGATTTAAGGTGCGCTATTAATTTTTCAGGATCATTCATTACTAGTTCCTCTGGCATTTGTATTTCCTTTAAAAGCTCAATTCCTTTATTAAATACCCCTATGCATGTGTTAATATGAGCATCAGAAGTTAAAATTACCTTTGTGCCTATTTCTTTGCAAAGAAGGGCAACTTTTTTGCAGTTTACACCACTACCAATTCTTGATGAACCAAGTAATGAACTATTATTTATTTCAATCATAATGTCTTTTTCTTTAGCTTTTTTTATTATGGCTTCATAATTCAGCTGATAGTTAGGATTTCCTAGATGTCCTAGGATTTCTACTTTATCATATTTATCCATAACATTTAATATGGCTAATGTATTTTCTTCCGTTGATCTAGGTTTGAATACAGGTTCATGGAATGAAGCAATCATATAATCAAGATTTTTTGATGCTTCATCTGACATATCTAATGAACCTTCAATGTCTAATATATTGGCTTCACAACCTTTTAAGATGGTAACTCCGTTTATAACTCTAGGAACAACCTTTAAGTTACCAAAGTACCAATAGTGTGGAGCACCAGGCATAGAAGGTGCATGTTCAGAAGTACCTAAAACTTTTATACCTTTTTCTGCACAATAATTTATATTTTCTAATAATGTTGTATATGCATGCCCACTAACTATACTATGGGTATGTAAATCAGATAAATATTTCATATAATTCTCCTTAAAATATTAAATATATTAATATACTTATATAACTTAGTATAGTTGGAAAAAGAAGTTTAATCAACTATTGTTAAGAATATCTTAAAATATTTAGAGAAAGTTTAACAAAAAATATAAATTATACACTCAAAGCTGGTAGAAATATAGTTTCTCCTAAAGGAAGCACATTATTTGGAAGCTCATTTAAATCAATGATAAAGTTCATAAAATTATCTATATCATAATTTTTATAATAAGTATCTCTTATCTTATACCAGGAATCCCCTTCCTTAATTTTATATAAAGTACCACTTACAAAAGTACTTTCAGGTATTTTTAATGTATTTCCAATGGTTAGCTCTTCAGGGTTGGTAATATTATTAATAAGAGTAACCAAATTTATGCTGGTGTTTAAATTGCAGTAAGTATTATATTTGCTACATATAGAAGTTAGTGTATCGCCTTCTTTAATTGTATAGTTTACACAACTAAGTGATGAGGCAAAATCATTTAGTGAAAGGTAAGTCATATTAGCTGTTACTGTTGAAGCTGAAGAACCAGTGGTACTTGCTTCAGAATCAGTGGTAGTGGGTTCAGTCTTCTTATTGCTGCTATTATTTTTAGAACCATTAGAATTTGAACTATTATTGGAAACATTAGTATCAGTATCATTACTTCCACTAGTACTGGTAGATGAAGTGTTTTTTATAAGCGATTTATCACTATAATTAAAGTAAAGAAAAGCTGGTATACTTATTATTAAGACTATGACAATTCCAATAATTATTTTAGTATGTTTCATTTTTCTCCCTCCTTCAATAAATTTATCTACAAGTATATCCAAAAGTATTTTAAAATATTCAAGTAAAATATTTACTCTTGACATAAAATATATTTAGTTAAAGAGAAGAAAATAAAGAATTTATTGTAAAAAATATACAAAAATGATAATATAATATTATAAAATAATTATAAAAATTAATTTTTTGAAAATAATAAATAAAAGAGTAAGTTAATAGTAAATTGCGATGAAAAGGAAGAGTATTATAAAAATACAGTTTACAGAGAGGAAATGACTTGGCTGAAATCATTTCTAAATATGATTTATAAGAAGACTATCCTTGAGCTATGGTTTAGTATCATATGAGAAATGCCATCGGCAACGCCGTTATAAAAATAAGATGAATTAAATTTTAATTTAATTTGGGTGGAACCACGGATATAAGCATTCGTCCCATTTGTTTGGGATGGATGTTTTTTATATTTATTAAACAAAAGAAAGTAATAAAAGTTATAACAATATAAAAGAAAATAAAGGTAAAGAGAATTTTGTAAAAAGAAAGGAAGTGAAAAATAATAGTTATCATTATTTTCGGTAGCTATTATATAGATTATGATAAAAGTAAAATTAATTGATGGATGTATGAAAGAAATAGAGGAAGGTAGCAATGGTTATTCTCTAGCAGCATCAATAAGTAAAAAACTTGCTAAGGAAGCAATAGCTGCAAAAATTAACGGTAAGTTAGTAGATTTAAATCATGGCCTTAAAAATGATGATAAAGTGGAAATAATTACAGCAGATAGTGAAGATGGGATAGAAATAATTAGGCACTCTACTGCTCATGTAATGGCTCAGGCGGTAAAAAGAATTTATGGTAATGTAAAACTTGCTATAGGACCTACTATTAAAAATGGGTTTTATTATGATTTTGATTTAGATATATCACTTACTCAGGATGATCTTAAAAAGATAGAAGATGAAATGAATAAAATAATAAATGAGGATTTAAAGTTTAAGAGAGATGATGTTTCAAGGGAAGAAGCTTTAAAGATTATGAGTGAAAAAGGCGAGTATTATAAGGTTGAGCTTATTAATGCTCTTGATGAAAGTGAAAAGATTTCTTTATATGAGCAGGGAGATTTTACAGATCTTTGTAGAGGACCACATATTCCATCTACAAAGTTTATTAAAGCCTTTAAGCTTACTTCTGTTGCAGGAGCATATTGGAGAGGCAGTGAAAAAAATAAGATGCTGCAAAGAATTTATGGAGTGGCATTTTCATCTAAAAAGGAATTAGAGAAATATTTAAATATGATAGAAGAGGCTAAGAAAAGGGATCATAGAAAGCTTGGCAGAGAGTTAAAGCTTTTTGAAATAATGGATGAAGGGCCTGGATTCCCATTTTTCTTACCAAAGGGAGTTATATTAAAAAACATCTTAATTGATTATTGGAGAAAACTTCATAATGAAGCAGGATACGTTGAAATAGAAACTCCTATAATGCTTAACAAAGAGCTTTGGATTAGATCAGGACATTGGGATCATTATAAAGAAAACATGTATACTTCCATGATTGATAACAAAGAATTTGCTTTAAAACCAATGAATTGTCCAGGAGGAATGCTTGTTTATAAGAGTGAAGGGCATTCATATAGAGATTTACCACTTAGAGTAGGAGAACTTGGAAGGGTTCATAGACATGAGATTTCAGGAGCATTGCATGGGCTTATGAGAGTAAGAGCTTTTACTCAGGATGATGCACATATATTTATGTTACCTGAACAAATAAAATCTGAAATTCTCGGAGTAATAAAACTTATTGATGAAGTGTATGACACATTAGGATTTAAATACAATGTAGAGCTTTCAACTAGGCCGGAAGACTCCATGGGAAGTGATGAAGAATGGAATATGGCAGAACGATCATTAAAAGAAGCACTAGATGAAGGTGGACTAGATTATAAGATTAATGAAGGAGATGGAGCTTTTTATGGACCTAAGATAGACTTTCATATTGAAGATAGCTTAGGCAGAAGCTGGCAATGTGGAACTATCCAGCTTGATTTTCAATTACCACAAAGATTTGAACTGGAATATATAGGCAGCGATGGAGGAAAGTATAGACCAATAGTTATTCATAGAGTAATCTTTGGAAGTATTGAAAGATTTATTGGTATCCTAATTGAACATTTTGCAGGAAAATTTCCAGTATGGATTTCACCTATACAGGTAAAGGTTCTACCAATTTCCGATAGTTTTATGGAATATGGCCATGAAGTTATTGATAAATTAAGAAAATATGGTATAAGATGTGAAATAGATAATAGAAGTGAAAAGATAGGTTATAAGATTAGGGAAGCAAGAAATGAAAGAGTACCTTATATGATTATTGTAGGTGAAAAAGAGAAAAATCATGGAAATATTTCTTTAAGAAGTAGGGATATGGGAGAGGAGGGAAGCACATCACTAGAAGAATTTATTACAAGAGTGTTAAAAGAAGACCAGGAAAAGAAATAATATTAAATTAATTTAAGATAATGAAAAATAGGGGGATTTTATGAAGGTTGTTGATATGCACTGTGATACTATAGGTGCAATATTTGAAAAAAGGAGTAAGGGAATAGTCTGTAATTTAAGGAAGAATGATTTACACCTTGATATAAATAAGATGGAACAAGGAAATTATCTTATGCAGAATTTTGCCATGTTTATCGATTTTAGAAGATATAAAAATACTTATAAGACATTATTGGAGATGATAGAGTGCTATGATAAGGAAATATCAGATAATGGAGATAAGATTGCTAAAGTTTTAAAATATGAAGATATTGTAGTAAATGAAGCAAATGGAAAAATATCAAGCCTTTTGACATTAGAAGAAGGTGGAGCAATAGAAGGAAGTCTAGAAAATTTGCAGCATATATATAAAAGAGGTATTAGAATGATTACTCTTAATTGGAATTATCCCAATGGAATAGGATATCCCAACGTGAAAATTAATGTTGATAAAAAGGGAGAGATAATTGGTAAGCCAGACTTCACTAAGCCAGATAAGAATAATGGCCTTACATCATGGGGATTTGAATTATTAGAAGCTATGGAGTATTTAGGAATAATACCAGATGTATCACATTTATCAGATGCAGGTTTTTATGATGTTTTAAAGCATAGCAAAAAGCCTTTCGTAGCAAGTCATAGTAATGCAAGAAGCATTTGTAACCATGTGAGGAATATGGATGATGAGATGATTAAGCAATTGGCTCATAAAGGTGGAGTTATGGGAATAAATTTTTGTGCTGACTTTATATCCTCAGAAAAGAATGGTTATACTTTTGGAACTATAAGTGATACCATCGAGCATATAAAATACATAAGAAATATTGCTGGAATTGATTGTATTGGTTTAGGTTCTGATTATGATGGAATACCAGGAAACATTGAAATGAAAGACTGTTCATATATGCCAATGTTGGCAGATGAACTATTAAAGCATAAATTTACTTATGATGAAGTGGAAAAGATATTTTTTAAAAATGTCTTAAGACTTTATAAAGAATTATTATAATTAGCATGACTTTATGAAATATTATATGAAAAATTATTTAAAATCAAAGAGGATTTTCTTGTAGATAAGAAAATATAATGAGACATGGGAGGCTTTCATCACTTTAAAATAGAAAGGGGAGTACGAAAGCAGCACATGTCTCATATTTTTCATTTGCTTAGTGTTATTTATTTTGTTTTCTCCAATGACGAGGAGAGATACCTAAAATCGTTTTAAAGGCACGAGAAAAATGTAGTTGATTTTCATAACTAACGGCTTTTCCTATATCTGCTATAGATAAGTCTGTTAACTTTAATAATTCAGTGGCCTTTACCATTCTATAATTCATTAAAAATTCTTGGGGGCTTTTACCTACGTTCTTTTTAAAAATTTTTCCTAAATAACTACGGTTAATTCCACATACTTCAGCAATTTCTTCAATTGAAATATCATTTTGAAAGTTTTGTTCTATAAAATTAATCGCTTCTTTAATATAGTAGTCACTCATCTTGCTTGTTTCAAAGAGACGTTTAGATTTTGAAGAACGAGTAAAATAGTCCCAAAATAGAAATAAGTGTCCAATGAGATGAAAAGGAGTTTCCTTTGGATGTTGTACAATATATAGCATTTCATTGAACATTGATTCTCTTAAATATGTTGATTTATCATTATAAATAGGATTATCTAAGGACAAGTCAGTTAAATTAAGAGCCTCTTTAACTCTTAAACCATCAAACTCAAGCCATGTATACTCCCAAGGATCTTCATTATCAGCAATATAAGTTGTAATTTGTTTAGGAAAAATTAAAAAGCCTTGTCCGCTTTTAATTTGATAAGTTTGAGTAACTCCTTTGGAATCATTTGCCATAAGTGTTCCACTGCCTGAAATTACATAATGAAATAAATAATGATTTCGTGAACTTGGACCGAAAGAGTGAGCAGGAGAACAATGTTCCCAGCCGTATTGATATAATCCTAAGTCAATAAAATTTTTATTTGGAAATATGGAAAATAAAATATCCTCCATTTTATTGCCTCCTTAAATGGGTAATAATTAAATATATACCAAAATGATACATTAATTATAATTATAACATAAAATAACTCATTTTGGTATAAATTAGCTAAAATGTAGATATTCATAAGTCACATAGTGGTATGTTAAAATAAAATCATAAAGAAAAAATGTATAAAAGAGGTAAAAATATAATGGAAGGAGAGTAAATATGGCAAGAAAGAAAATGGCGATTTTAGGAATATTACTGGGAACTACTGCATTTATAGGATGTGGACAAGAAATTAGCAATAATGTAATTGAAGTAGAAATGGTATCATATAAACCAGAATCTGTAGCTGCTTTTGAAGAAATTCAAAACAAATTTAATGAATCACATGATAATATTCATTTAACAATTAATTCACCTAATGAGGCTATGACAATTTTAAAGACAAGATTTATCAAAGAAGATTATCCAGATATTGTTGCAATTGGAGGTGATGTAAACTATTCCAATTTTTTAGATGCTGATTTATTTATGGATGTATCAGATTTTGAAGGAGTTAAGAATATAAAACAGTCTTATCTTGATATGGAAAAAGAACTAGAATTTACCCCGCATGAAGGTATATATGGCTTACCTTATGCAGCTAATGCAGCAGGAATTTTATATAATGAGGATATGTTTGTAGAACATGGATGGGAAATACCAGAAACATGGGATGAATTTATAGCTTTATGTGACACAATAGAAGAGGAAGGTATAGTACCAATCTATTTAGGTTTTAAAGATACATGGACATGCCTTGCACCATGGAATGCTTTGGCAGTTGGATTAACAGATTCAGATGTATATAATCAGGTAAATAAGGGAAACACCACTTTTGAAAAAGAATATAAAGAAGTTGCTGAAAAAATGAAGATGCTGCTAAATTATGCTGAACCAAATCCATATGCTTATAGTTATAATGATGCATGTACAGCATTTGCAAGAGGTGAGGCAGCAATGTATACCATTGGAAGTTATGCAGTACCACAAATTAAATCAGTAAATCCGGATATGAATATTAATTCATTTACATTTCCAGCCAATGAATCAAAGGAAGACAATGTACTTAATTCAGGTATTGATCTTAACTTTGCTGTTATGAAAGAAAGCAGTGAGAAAAAAGAGGCAATTTATGAAGTATTAAGTTTTTTATATGAAGATGAAACTATTCAGATTTATTTAGATGATCAAGGAGGAATCACTTGTAAGGAAGGAAATTTCAAGGTTCCTAATGAGATTGGGGGCATGAGAGAGTATATAGAAGCTGGAAAAGTAGCAGATTTTCATGATCATCATTATCCAAGTGAGATGAGTGTAGATGCATTAATTCAGACTTTCTTAATGGATGAAAGCGATGAAGCAGTGGAAACTTTCTTAAAACGTTTTGATTCTGAATGGGAAAGATATAATAGAGATTTAATAAGAAAAGTAAAAGAGTATTATAAGGAGGAGCATAATGAAGAATAAAATGACAAATAAAGAAAAAACATTCTTAGCAATTATTATACCTGTTGTAATCCTTTTCTTTATATTTAATACATTACCGATGATTAAGGGATTTATATATAGTTTGACAAATTATAAGGGATATGGTTCTTACCAGTTTGTAGGATTTAGAAATTATATAGATTTATTTTCAGATGTCAGAGTAGGAAAAAGTTATTTATTTACTTTTAAGTATGCCTTAGTAGGAACAGTTCTTGTAAATGTTTTAAGTATTATTATGGCCTTAGCATTAAATGCACAAATTCGTTTTAAAAGTGCGTTAAGAGGAATATATTTTGTACCTAATATTTTAGGAGGACTTGTAGTTGGATATATATTTAGTTTCTTTTTTACTTATATATTGCCTGCAGTAGGAGATACATTTAATATTTCATGGCTACAGAATAGTATTTTAGCAAGTGAAAAATATGCATGGATTGCAGTAATAGTTGTAGGAGTATGGCAGGCTGTAGCAATGAATACAATAATTTATATTTCAGGTTTACAAACAGTACCTGAGGAGGTATATGAAGCATCTATGTTAGATGGAGTAAACAAATGGCAACAATTTTGGAAGGTTACTTTTCCTTTAATAATGCCTTTTGTAACAATAAATTTAGTGCTTAGCACAAAAAATATGCTGATGGTCTTTGATCAAATTATGTCTTTAACAAAAGGTGGACCAGCACAGAGCACCGAATCTATATCTTATTTGATTTATCAAAATGGTATGTCAGGTGGGCAATTTGGATTCCAAAGTGCCAATGCAGTGATATTCTTTTTAATTATTGTGGGTATATCACTATTTCAAATGACTGTATTAAATAAAAAGGAGGAGCAACTATAATGAAAAAGATAGGAAAGACAAACTGGCTATTAACCGGTGTACTTATTTTAGGAACTATAACAGTATTCTTCCCTTTATATATGGCATTGATTATTGCTTTTAAGAAACCTAGTGAAATGACTAATGATGTGGCAGGTTCGCTAACACTTCCTGAAAAATTTAGTTTTAGTAACTTTAGTAAGGCCATGGAAGTAACAGATTTTTGGCACTCTTTATCCAACAGTCTTCTGATTACAGTTGTAACTATTATCTTGGCAATATTAATTCACAGTATTGCTGGATATGTTATAGGAAGAAGTATGAATAAGAAAAAGGGGTATAAATTAACATATTTTTATATAGTAAGTGGTATGTTTGTTCCTTTTTCAATCTTAATGATGCCTCTCGTAAAACAAACAGCTCAAATGCATTTAGGAAATCGTGCTGGCGTTATTATTCTTTATTTAGTATTTTATATGCCAATGAATATATTGCTTTATTCAGGATATATGAAGAATATTCCTACAGCTCTTGAAGAAGCAGCGGAAATAGATGGAGCTACTACTTGGAAAACTTATTGGAAAGTTATTTTTCCAATGATGATGCCTATGCATGCAACAGTAGCAATATTAACAGCTCTTGGAACATGGAATGATGTGATGACTCCATTAGTTATTATGTCAGGGACAGGCGAAAATACTCTTCCATTAGCACAATTAAATTTCCAAACACAATTTGGTACAAATTATAATTTAGCATTTGCATCATATATATTAGCCTTAATTCCAATTTTAATTTTCTATATAATTTGTCAAAAACAAATTTTAAATGGAGTTGCTAATGGTGCAGTAAAAGGATAAAGGAGAAGTAATATATGAAACTTAAAAATGAAATTATGTTGATAACTTATGCTGATAGCTTAGGAAAAAATTTAAAGGATTTGCACACGGTATTAGATAAGTATTATAAAGAAGCAGTGGGAGGAGTACACATTCTTCCTTTCTTTCCTTCTTCGGCAGATAGAGGTTTTGCACCAATGTGTTATGATAAAGTTGATGAAGCATTTGGAAATTATAATGATATTGAAAAAATTGGAAAAGACTATTATTTTTTTTGCACCAGGGATTCCACAAATATATTATGTGGGAATGTTAGCTGGTGAAAATGATTTAGAGCTTATGGAAAGAACAAAAAATGGACGTGATATTAATAGACATTATTATTCGTTAGAAGAAATAGAAGTTGAGCAAGAGAGACCTGTTGTAAGAAAGTTAAAAGAATTAATGGAATTAAGAAACAATCATCCAGCCTTTAATTTAGATGGAGATATTAAGATTCAGTGTGAAGGCTCAAAAATGAGAATTACTAGATCTTATAATGCTGATAAAATTGTACTTGTAGCAGATTTAATGAACTATGAATTTGAAATTCAATAAGTAGTAAGGGAGAAAGATATATGGCTATTAAAATAGAGAATAGATTATTTCAAATTGAAACAGAGCATACGTCATATCAAATGAAGGTAGATAAGTATGGCGTATTAACCCATCTTTGGTATGGTGCAAAAACTGAATGTTCTATGGATTATTTATTAGATTATCCAGATGTGGGTTTCTCTGGCAATATATATGAAGCAGAAAATCAAAGAACTTATTCACTAAATACATTACCACAGGAATATTCAACTAGCGGTGTTGGTGATTTTCGTATACCAGCTATTACTGTGACCCATGATGATGGTAGTAGGGCGTTAGATTTAAGATACAGTGGGCATAAAATAAGTAGAGGAAAATATAATATTGATGGTTTACCAGCTGTATATGCAACGGAAGAAGAGGCCGAAACTTTAGAAATAGTGATGGAAGATACAGCTACTAATATTGAAGTAATATTAATGTATGGAGTTCTACCAAAGAAGGATATTATTACAAGAAGTACGGTAATAATCAATAATGGAACTACACCAATTACCATAAATAAGGCTCATAGTTTATGCCTTGATTTACCAGAGGGAAACTGGCAAAGCATTCATTTCCATGGAAGACATGCTATGGAACGTCAAATGGAAAGATGTGAGCTAATTCATGGCATTGAAGAATTCAGTAGTAGCAGGGGAACATCAAGCCATCAGCAAAATCCAACTATTCTTTTATGTGAAAAAGAATGTACAGAAACAAGTGGATTTTGTGTAGGAGCAGCCTTAATGTATAGTGGTGGTTTCCAAACACAAATTGAAAAAGATCAATTAAAGCAAGTTCGTGTTGTAATGGGGATAAATCCTGAAACATTTTCTTGGAAGTTAAATGCCAGTGAAAGATTTAATACACCAGAAGTGATATTATCTTGTTCAATGGAAGGAACAGCTAAATTATCACAGCAATTCCATAAGATAATTAGACATAATGTATGCAGAGGAAAATATCAGTTATCTCAAAGACCAATCTTAATTAATAACTGGGAAGCAACTTATTTTGATTTTGATGAAAAGAAAATATTAGATATTGCTAAAGAAGCTTCAAAAATTGGTATTGATATGTTTGTTTTAGATGACGGATGGTTTGGTAAACGAGATTCAGACAATTCAGGCCTAGGTGATTGGTATGTCAATGAAAACAAGATTAAAGGTGGTTTAGCTACTTTAATTTCTAAAATTAATGATTTAGGAATGAAATTTGGTATTTGGTTTGAGCCAGAAATGGTTTCAGAAGATAGTAATTTATATAGAGAACATCCGGAATGGGCCATTAAGATACCAGGAAGAAATCCTATGAGAAGTAGATATCAATTGGTTCTTGATATGTCAAATCCAGAGGTAATTGAATATTTATATAATTCTATTAGTGATATATTAAAAAACAATAATATTGAATATGTAAAATGGGATATGAATAGAAGTATTAGTGATTGGTATAGTACTTGTTTACCAAGCAGTAGACAAGGTGAGCAGCCTCACAGATATATACTTGGCTTATATGAACTGTTGGAAAGATTAATAACTGACTTCCCACATATTCTTTTTGAAGGATGCAGTGGTGGTGGGGGAAGATTTGATGCCGGAATGCTATATTATTCTCCACAGATATGGTGTAGTGATAATACCGATGCTCATGAAAGAACTTTTATCCAGTATGGAACAAGTTTCTTTTATCCAATTTCTACAGTGGGATCGCATGTGTCAGCAGTACCAAATCATCAAACTGGCAGAATAACTTCCCTTGATACAAGAGGAATAGTTGCTATGGCAGGTAGTTTTGGTTATGAGTTAGACTTAAGCACTTTAACTGAAGAAGAAAAAGAGACTATGAAAGAGCAAGTTAAAAAGTATCGTCAGTATCAATTATTAATTCACAATGGAGATTATTATCGTTTGACTAATCCTCATAATAGTAGAATAGCAGCATGGCAGTGGAATGATAATACTAATGGCAATGTTTTAGTGCAAGGAGTTGTTTTTAGAGCTGTAGCTAATATGGTGAGAGATAAAATTAAGCTTATGGGCGTAGATGCTTTAGCAAAATATAAACTTAAAGGTACCGGTGAAATATATTCAGGCATGGCACTGATGACTGGTGGAATTCTTATACCACGTACTACAGGTGATGATGCTGCTTTTGAACTTTTCTTTGAAAAACTAGCCAATTATGAAGAAAAATAATTGGAATAAGAATAGTAAATAAAAAATAATATATTCATAGTAATAAAAAAGAGATGAGGATATGAAAAAGAAAACAATTTTATCTTTAATACTATGTGCAGCAATGATGATTACATGTACGTGTGGTAATTCAAAGGATAAAGAGAGATTTACTCCAGAAGTAAATGAGACAACTGGAGGTGAAGTTATAAAAAATACTCAGCCTGAGGAAAGCACTGAACTTGTATTAGATGAAGAAATGAGTGAGAAAGTAAAAAATTATATCTTTAATGAGCAAAGTGGTTCAGAAGCAACTAAGATTAAATGGAGTTCTACATTTTTAAATGCTGTTGATATAGATAGTTTATATAAACAGTTTGTGGCCAATGGAGGTGAAGTTGAAGATGTAAGTGGGGTTGCAGCATATATAACAGCTAATGCACCTATAGCAGATAATTGGCAGGAAATGTTTGAGAAAGAAATCAATAGTACTTATGGAGAAAAAATAAGTAAAGTAGAATATTTAGAAGGTGACTTGTACACTGCATATGTTATAAAGGATGGAAAAGAAGTACCTTATGTTACAGTAAATGCAAGAACAGGGTATTTTCATGGATAAATAAGAAGCAGCAGTAGAAATACTGCTGTCTTTTATATAGTTTATAACAGAACATAATTTATAATATATAATAAGGTTAAATGATAAAGGATGTGATATGGAGATGGGTTCAAATAAATGTACTTTAAGAAAAGAAATTAAAAATGAAATAGCAAAATACATAGACAATGAATTTATGAATGAAACCATGAAGGAAATTGTTAATTACATAAATACTACTAGTAAAGTTCTAATTGATGATTCTAATTGATAAAATATGATATAATAAATAAAAACTGTAACGAAGAGGTAAATATATGAGTAAAATATTAGTTTTAGCTGAAAAACCTTCAGTAGGAAGAGATTTAGCAAGAGTTTTAAAATGTAATCAAAATAAAGGTTCATATATAGAAGGAAACAAGTATATAATTACTTGGGCAATGGGACACTTAGTTGGACTTATGGATCCAGAAGGATATGATAATAAATATAAAGAATGGAAGATGGAAACACTGCCAATGCTACCAAAGCATATGAAGCTTACCGTACTTAAAAAAACTGCTAAGCAGTATAATGAAGTTAAAAAGCTTATGAATAGAAGCGATGTTAGTGAAATAGTTATTGCCACAGATGCAGGAAGAGAAGGAGAGCTTGTAGCTAGATGGATTATTGAAAAGGTAGCAGTTAATAAGCCACTTAAAAGATTATGGATTTCATCACAAACTGACAAAGCTATCTTAGATGGTTTTAAAAACTTAAGGCCTGGTAGAGACTATGACAATCTATATAAAGCAGCTGTTTGTAGAGCAGAGGCAGATTGGTTAGTAGGTTTAAATGTGACTAGGGCTTTAACTTGTAAGCATAATGCTCAATTATCAGCAGGTAGAGTTCAATCTCCAACACTTGCCATGATAGTAAATAGAGAAGAGGAAATTAGAAGTTTTAAGCCTAAAACATATTATACTTTAGGGGCTAATGCCAATGGATATAAATTATCATGGGTTAATAAGGATAATAACTCAAGAATATTTGATGAAGAATTTGCCAAGAAAATTGAAAGTAAGCTAAGAAGTGCTGAAGGGAAAATTGTAAATATAGCAGAAGCTAATAAAAAGAAATACGCGCCAGCTTTATATGATTTAACTGAGCTACAAAGAGATGCTAATAAGATTTGGGGATACTCAGCAAAGCAAACCTTAAGCATAATGCAAAGGCTTTATGAAAATTACAAGATATTAACTTATCCAAGAACTGATTCAAGATATATTACTACTGATATAGTTGCCACTATTCCAGATAGATTAAAGGCTATTGCCATTGGAGAATATAGAGCAACAGCTGATACACTACTTAAAACTAAGATAAATGGTCATAAGGGATTTGTAGATAATTCTAAGGTAAGCGATCACCATGCAATTATTCCTACAGAACAAAAACCTAATTTAGCACTACTTTCTTCAGAAGAAATAAAAATCTATGATTTAGTAGTTAAGAGATTCTTAAGTGTAATGCTGCCACCATTTGAATATGTGCAAACTACCATTGAAGCTAATGTATCAGGTGAAAAGCTAATAGCTAAAGGTAAAGTTGTTAAATCAAAGGGATGGAAAAAGCTATATGATCATTTAGAGGAGGATAATAGCGAAGAGGATATTAAAGAACAGGTACTTCCACAAGTTAATAAAGGTGATAAAGTTAATTTAACTAAGGTAGAATTAAAGACTGGGCAAACTAAACCGCCGGCAAGATTTACGGAGGCTACACTTTTATCAGCTATGGAAAATCCTCATAAATATATAAATGTAGGAAAAGAGGCAGCTAAAACATTAGGTGAAACAGGTGGACTAGGAACAGTTGCCACAAGAGCTGATATTATTGAAAAGTTATTTAACTCTTTTGTTATAGAAAAGAAAGGTAAAGATATAATACCAACGTCAAAAGGAAAACAACTTATAGAGCTTGTACCAGCAGATTTAAAATCACCACTTTTAACAGCTAAATGGGAAAAACAGCTTGATGAAATAGCTAAAGGTAAGAGAAATGATCATGGATTTATTAAAGATATGAAAAATTACTCTGTAGCTTTAGTTGAAGATGTAAAATCAACAAATTCTAAGTTTGTTCACGACAATAAGACTGGTAAAAAATGTCCTAACTGTGGAAAATACCTTTTAGAAGTTAAGGGTAAAAACGGTACAATGAACGTTTGCCAAGATCGAGAATGTGGTTATAGAGAAAGTGTATCTAGAACTACTAATGCAAGATGTCCTGAATGTAAGAAAAAATTAGAAATTAGAGGACAAGGTGAAGGAAAAATATACGTTTGTACGGGAGCTAATTGTAACTTTAGAGAAAAAGCTTCTTCTTTTGAAAAGAGATTTGATAAAAAAGGAAAAGTAGATAAAAGAGAGACTCAAAGAATCATGGCAAAAATGAAAAAAGAAGCAGAAAAGGAAGCAATGGAGGATAATCCATTTGCAGCTTTACTTGGAAATATGAAATTTGATAACAAGTAACAAAAATAAATTATTATATATATTTATTTATTAACTGAAATCGCTAATAGAAATAAATATAATTATAATCTAATAACAAATAAGTCATATCAAAATTTATTTTGATATGACTTATTTGTTTTATTGTTCTTTTTCCACAATTACAGGAATTATCATAGGTTTTCTTTTAGTTTTTGTATATAGGAATTGTCCAAGTGAACTTTTAATCTTAGATTTAATTGAATACCAATCTACAATATCATTAGCTAGACAGTTTTCTACTTCACGTTCTATTAATGTAGTAGCTTCACTCAATAAATCATTAGAGTCTTTTACATAGACAAATCCTCTGGAAATTATGTCAGGTCCTGAAATGATTTCTTTTGATTCCTTATCTATTGCTAGAACAGCAGTAAGGATACCATCTTGAGATAAGACTTTTCTATCTCTTAATACGATATTTCCTACATCTCCAACACCACTGCCATCAACATAAACAGTTCCAGTATGAATAGATTTTGCTTTTACAGCTTTTTTACCTGTAAGTTCAAGAACATCACCATTATCTAAGAGGAAAATATTTTTTTCGTCCATACCTAAAGATTTTGCCAATTCAGCATGTTCTTTAAGATGTCTATATTCACCATGTACAGGAACAAAATATTTTGGTTTTATCAGAGAATGAATAAGTTTTAATTCTTCTCTACATGCATGACCAGATACATGGACTTCTTCCATGGCATCATAGATAACTTCTGCACCTTTGCTTATTAATATATCAATAAGCTTTGTAATGAGTTTTGTATTTCCAGGAATAGGAGAAGCAGAAATAATTATATAATCTCCTTCTTTTAAACCTATATTTTTATGGCTACCTGATGCTATTCTTGATAAGGCAGACATTGGTTCTCCTTGGCTTCCTGTAGTGATAATAGTAACCTTGTTATCAGGATACTTATGTATATCATCAAGTTTTATAATAGTATTTTTAGGAACTTTTAAGTATCCTAAATCCATGGCAATTTGTGAAATCTTCTCCATACTTCTACCACTAAATGCAACTTTTCTTCCGTATGTTATAGAAGAATTAATTACCTGTTGAACTCTATGTACGTTAGATGAGAAAGTAGCAACTATTACTCTTCCTTTAGCATTTCTAAATAATCTTGTAAGATTTTGTCCAATTATAGTTTCAGATATAGTAAAGCCTTCTCTTGTAGCATTTGTACTATCAGCCATTAATAAAAGAACTCGTCTCTTACCTATTTCAGATATACGTTGTAAGTCGATAACTTCTCCATCTACAGGTGTATAATCTATTTTGAAATCACCAGTATGGAAGATTACGCCTTGAGGAGTTGTTATTGCTAGTGAACATGAATCAGCTATACTGTGACATGTTCTGATGAATTCACAGGCAAAGTGCTCTGTCTTTATAGGTTCCTTTAAGGTAATTTCGTTTAATGAGCAGCTTGATACCATATTAAATTCAATTAGCTTGCTTTCGATAAGGCTTAAAGTGAATTTACTTGCATAAACTGGAACATTAATTTCCTTTAATATATATGGAAGAGCACCTATATGGTCTTCATGACCATGTGTTATAAAGATACCTTTAACCTTTTCTCTATTTTCTAAAAGATAAGATATATCTGGAATTACTAAGTCTATTCCGTACATCTCATTGTCCGGGAAAGAAAGACCGCAATCAATTACAATTATTTCATCTTCATATTCAATTGCAGTGATATTTTTCCCGATTTCGCATAATCCGCCTAACGGAATTAATTTTACTTTGCTTTTTTTAGTTCTCATATAATCTCCAATTCTTAACGCAATTTATAATAATTATTATTAAAATCTATAATTTTTCCATATTATATTAGTAGTTTAATTATATATAATGGTTTCTAATTAATCAATAAAATTTTATTAACTTAAAATAATATAAACTTAATTATATTCTTTTTTTTATTCTATGGAAAAAATTTTTGATAAATGAGGTTGATTTTAAGTATAACATAAAATTAACTATGAAATAAATAAATTTTAATATATAATAGTCATAATTACTTTTATGAAGGTAATCATTGTTTAGGTTTTACAATATACTGATAAGGAGAAATAAGGATGAAGAAAATAATTATGGTTATTATTGTTATATTAGCATTGCTTTGTGCTTTAATTTTAGGAATAGGTGGCAACTATTTATATAATCTTGCTGTGAACCCTAGTGTTTCGAAAGATATGGTTTTTAATTCATCAAAAAATGATGTGGCACAAGAAGAAACTAGTGGTGATGTTACTGAAGAAACAAAAAATTGGCTGGAGGATGAGAGTGGATATAGTGATGTATATATCACGTCAGATGATGGACTAAAGCTTCATAATTATAAGATTATTAATGAATATACCAGTAATAAGTGGGTTATACCAGTACACGGATATACATCTAATGGAGTTGGGATGGCTTTTTATGCAGAGAAATTTTATAATATGGGATATAATGTAATGATTCCAGACTTAAGAGGACATGGAGAAAGTGAAGGAGATTATATAGGTATGGGGTGGGATGATAGAAAGGATATCATGAATCTTATAGATTATATAATTGCTGAAGATAGCAAAGCAGAAATAGTACTGTTTGGTGTTTCAATGGGAGCAGCAACAGTGATGATGGTTTCAGGAGAAGAGCTTCCTTCAAATGTAAAAGCGGTTATAGAAGATTGTGGATATACGTCAGCTTGGGATCAATTTGCCTATCAGTTAAAAGTATTGTTTAATTTACCAGAATTTCCAATGATGAATATTGCAGATATTATATGTAAGATAAGAGCAGGGTATTTTATTAGCGATGCTTCAGCAATTAAGCAAGTAAAGAAATCAGTGACTCCAACACTATTTATTCATGGAGATAGTGATAGCTTTGTACCTTTTGAAATGCAGGAAGAATTATATGAGGCGTGTAATGCTGAAAAGGAAAAGGTTGTAATAGAAGGTGCAGCACATGCAAAAGCTTCTTCTACTAATCCAGAATTGTATTGGACAAGTGTAGTTGATTTCTTAGAAAAATATGTAGAATAGTTAAAGTTAAGTTGTTATAATTAAGATGTAAAAATAATTGTGTATACTTTTATGAAAAAATTATTTTTATAATAAAAAAATTATAATATACATTGACATTAATAAAATAAAGATATATTATATTAGTATAATATAAATGAATAGAATTTTAGAAGACAACGGCGTTTTCAAATGTTTAGGTATCTTGTTTTGAGATAGATATCTAAAATATTTGAGGACGCCTTTTTTGTTTGATGGAGGTACTGTAATGAGTAGATTAAATGAAATATTTGGTTCAAATGTATTTAATGATTCTGTAATGAAGGAATGTTTACCAAAGGCTACTTATAAAGCGCTAAAAAAGACTATTGAAGAAGGCAAAGAATTAGAGCTATCAGTGGCAGAGGTTGTAGCTTCAGCAATGAAAGATTGGGCAATTGAAAAGGGAGCAACACATTTTACTCATTGGTTTCAACCAATGACTGGAATTACAGCAGAAAAGCATGATGCATTTATTAATCCAACAGGTAATGGAGAAGTTATTTTAGAGTTTTCAGGTAAAGAACTGATTAAAGGCGAGCCTGATGCATCTTCATTTCCTTCTGGTGGTTTGAGAGCTACATTTGAAGCAAGGGGATATACTGCATGGGATTGTACATCTCCTGCTTTTGTAAAAGATGATACACTTTGTATTCCAACAGCTTTCTGTTCTTATAACGGTGAAGCATTAGATAAGAAAACTCCGCTTTTAAGGTCTATGGAAGCTATTTCAAAGCAAGCGGTAAGAGTGCTTAGAGCGTTAGGCAATACAAACACCAAAAGAGTTATTACTACAGTGGGACCAGAACAAGAGTATTTCTTAATAGATAAAAAATTATATGATCAAAGAAAAGATTTAATTTTAACCGGGAGAACTTTATTTGGTGCTAAAGCTCCAAAAGGTCAAGAACTAGAAGATCATTATTTTGGAACTATTAAAGAAAGAGTTTCAAACTATATGAAAGAAGTTGATGAAGAACTTTGGAAGCTTGGGATATATGCTAAGACTAAGCATAATGAGGTTGCACCAGCACAACATGAATTGGCTCCTGTATTTACTACTACTAATATAGCAACAGATCATAACCAACTTACAATGGAAGTAATGAAGAAGGTAGCATTAAGACATGGTCTTGTATGTCTTTTACATGAAAAACCTTTTGCAGGGGTTAATGGTTCAGGAAAGCATAATAACTGGTCTATGGCTACAGATGATGGAATAAATCTTTTAGAGCCAGGAAAGTCACCGGAAGCAAATGAACAATTCTTGTTATTTTTAGTGGCTGTAATTAAGGCAGTTGATGAATATGCTCCACTTTTAAGAGCTTCAGCAGCTAATGCAGGTAATGATCATAGACTTGGAGCTAATGAAGCACCACCAGCAATAGTGTCTATGTTCTTAGGGGAGCAACTTACTAATATACTAGAGCAAATTGAAAATGGGGACGAGCTTGCAGTAACAACAAATAAAAAGTTAAGAATAGGGGTAGCAACTTTACCAGTTCTTCCTAAAGATGCAACAGATAGAAATAGGACTTCTCCTTTTGCCTTTACAGGAAATAAATTTGAATTTAGAATGTGCCCATCATCAGGTTCAATAGCTGGTCCAAACTTTATTCTTAATACTATAGTGGCGGAAGTACTTTCAGAATTTGCTGATAGGCTTGAAAGAGCACATGATATAGAATCTGAAGTTAATGACATAATTATTGAAACTGTTAAGAAGCATAAAAGAATTATCTTTAATGGCAATGGATATTCTGAGGACTGGATTGAAGAAGCGGCAAAAAGAGGACTTCCTAATATAGCAACAACAGTTGAAGCAATAAAGTCATTGTTAGATAAAAAAAATATTGAAGTATTAGAAAAACACAAGGTGCTTACAAGGGAAGAGGTTCATTCAAGATATGAAATAATCTTAGAAAACTATAGTAAGACAATTAATATTGAAGCATTGACTATGCTTCAAATGATTAAGAGAGAGATATTACCAGCAGTAATAAATTTTGCAGGAAAACTAGCTAAAGGAATTAATGAAATGAAATCTACTGGATTATCACTTAGATTAAATTGTCAAGATGAACTTTTAGAAAAAATATGTATTTTGACAAATAGTGTCGATGAAAAGGTAAAAGTCCTTGAAAATGTTCTTATTAAGGTTGAAGGTATTGAAGAAAGTTATGAACAAGCATATGCTTATAAGTCTGAAGTTGTTGTAGCAATGGATGATTTAAGAGAGGATATTGATGCTCTTGAAACAGTAGTAGGAAAAGAGTATTGGCCTTTGCCAACTTATACAGATTTATTATTCAGCATTTAGTTAAAACGTAGATAGAATTTATCTGAAATTTTTATGAATTCCATCATTGGTATAGATATATTTGATATAACTATAGATGATGGAATTTTATATTCTGTAATAAAATTTAAAAAAATTAAAATATTACAGAATAGAATGTCTAAAAATGCCATAAGATATTAATGTTGCTTGATATTATAAGATATACATAATATAATGAATAATGATATGAAACCAACAGAGGGGGAAGAACATGAAAACAAAAGGCAGAAGTACAATACTGTTTATACTATCCTTTATTGTTATAATCTTTTTAGCATTTGCAGGTTTTAAAGGTTTTGAAATAGGTGGATGGGAAGTTAAAAATTTTGAAAAAAGTATCACTAAAGGACTAGACTTACAAGGTGGAGTATCTGTCCTAATGGAAATAAAAAATGAAAATGTTAGTGCTGAAGATTTAGAAAAAACTCGTGAATTAATTGACTTAAGAGTTAATAAATTGGGTGTTGCCGAAACTACAGTTATCACAGAAGGAAGCAACAGAATAAGAGTAGAAATTCCAGGAAAATATGATTCTAAACAATTAGTTGACAGTTTATCTGCTACTGGCGAATTAACATTTAAAGATTCAGATGGAAATGTTGTTATAAGCGGTTCAGATATTGAAAGTGCAAGTGTAGTTATGGATAACCAAACTAATAAACCAGTAGTATCATTAAAGCTTAATGCAGAAGGAAAAAATAAATTTGCACAAGCAACAGCTGCAAATATTGGTAAAACAATAAGTATTTATATGGATGATGAATTAATATCAAAGCCAAAAGTTCAAAGTGCAATAACAGATGGTGAAGCTATAATATCTGGTAGTTCAAATGTTGAAGAAGCTAAAACATTAGCAAGTTTAATCAATGCTGGAGCATTACCAGTAAGTATAGAAGTGGCATCAATTAGTAATGTTGGAGCTCAATTGGGGGAAGAAGCTTTACCTAATGCTATTAAAGCGGGGGTTATTGGTATAGCAATTATCTTTATATTCATGATTGTATACTATAGAGTTCCAGGAATTATTGCTTCAATGGCATTAACTTTGTATACAACATTAGTGCTTTTAATATTTGCAGAAAATGGTGTTGCACTTACATTACCAGGAATTGCAGCATTCTTGCTTACAGTTGGTATGGCAGTAGACGCTAATGTACTTATATTTGAAAGAATAAGAGAAGAATTAAAGAAGGGATTATCAGTAAAAGCAGCAGTTGATAAAGGATTCCATAATGCATTATCTTCAATTTTGGATTCAAATATAACTACTATAATAGCTGGTTTAGTTCTTTACTATATGGGAACTGGAACTGTAAAAGGATTTGCAGTGACATTAATGATTGGTATAGTGGTAAGTATGTTTACAGCGTTAGTTGTAACAAAGACATTAATGAAATTAGGAGTTAACATGGGATTGTTAAAAACTCCAGCTCACTTTAGAGTAAAGAGGGGGTAAGAAAATGATAAAAATTGTAGAAAAGAAGAAAATATGGTTTTCAATATCCCTTACAGTAATATTATTAGGATTAGTTTTATTATTCACTAGAGGGTTAAATTTTGGAATAGATTTTAAAGGAGGAACTAAGCTACAGATAGAGCTTGGGGAAAAGCTTGATACAGCAGCACTGGATGAAATCATAAAAAAATATGATTCATCCGCATCTTGTAAAATTGTTAATAATACTCAGTATGAAATAAAATCAACAGCATTAGATGAAACAACAACTTCGGAACTTTTAAAAGAAATTAAAGAAACTTTTGGACTTGATGATACAGCATTGGTAGAGCAAAATCAAATAGGGGGTGCTGTTGGTAAGGAACTTACTAGAAAATCATTAATTGCAGTTGGAATATCATGTATAGCAATGCTTATTTATATAGCTATAAGATTCCAACTTGCTTTTGGTGTTGCAGCAATCATCGCTTTATTACATGACGTTCTTGTAACACTAACTGTATATTTAGTTTTCGATATAAATGTAAATACTCCATTTATTGCAGCGATGCTTACAATTGTAGGTTATTCAATCAATGATACAATTGTTGTATTTGATAGAATAAGAGAAAACTCAAAAGGTATGAGAAGATCAAACTACACTGAAATAGCTGATAAGAGTATTAATCAAACTTTATCTAGATCAATTAATACATCTTTAACAACATTAGTAATAATTGGTGCTGTAAATGTATTTGTGCCAAGTGTAAGAGAATTTGCTTTCCCATTATTTATTGGTATTGCAGTAGGAGCATATTCATCAATATTTATAGCATCACCATTATGGGTATTAATTAAGGAAAAAAAGAATAAGCATAATGCAGCAAAAGTAACTTAAGGTAATTTACAAAAAGCAGTCGTTCAAATGAATGGCTGCTTTTATTGCGAAAATAGTAGATAAATAGTATATAAGTAAGAAAGTTGGGAAAAAATTATTTTTTTATATAAAACATTTGTAAAGTTCATTAATATACATTATAATATAACTGTTTTCTTAAATATTGTGGAGGAGTTTGTCATGCGTAAGTTTTGGGAAAGTATATATAGTCCAAATTACATAAGTGGATATAATCCCTTTTTACTTAAAGATATGAATAGAGCAATTGAGCGAATGGTATCAGCAATAAATACTAGAGAAAAAATTGTTTTATATGGGATACCGAATGTAGATGGATTATGTGCTATTTCATCCCTTATACTGGTTTTGAAATATTTAAATGCAGATATTGAATATGTAGTCCATGATGATTCTTCGGGAAATTCAAAAATCAATTGTCAAGATATAGTGAATAATGTTCATTTTTTAGGTGGAGAGTTACTTATAAATTTAGGAATAGATTTAAATTCAAAAGAAGAAGAAGAATTATGCAAAAATCTTGGAATTGATATTATTTCAATTGAGAATAAAAATATAAATACTGATAAAGAATACATATATATAAATCCATGTCAAAAAGGATGTCAATATAGATATAAAAATTTATCTATAAGTGGACTAACATTCAAATTAATGCAGGCTATTGCAATTTATTATAATATAAAAAGTATAAATAAGTATTTAGATTTGATTTTGATTGGAGAAAAATGGGCTAATGTACCATTGAAGGGTGAAAATGGTGTAATATTAAAAGAAGGAAAGAAATTTTTAATAAATACCAATAACTATGGGTTAAGAGCAATAATGGATGCATATGATACTGTTGAAATAGATGATGAATTTATTTGTAAGATAACGGATGTAATTACACCAACAATAAATGTAGTTACAATGATGGATAATGCTCGTATTATAATTGAATTATTAATAACAAATAAAAAGGAACGAGCACAACAAATTACAAAGTATTTAAATAAATCCAGAGAGAATATATAATTATGTATATATAAATATTAGTGATATTGGAGGAAGATTATATGGATCTTAAAGAAAAGATAAGAGTCATTGAAGGGTTTCCTAAAGAAGGAATAAGTTTTAAGGATATTACTACTTTAGTAGCTGATGGAGAAGCATTTAAAGAATCAATAGATAGAATAGCAGAACATTTAAGAGATAAAAATGTAGATGTAATATTAGGACCAGAAGCTAGAGGGTTTATCTTTGGAGTGCCTGTAGCATATGCTTTAGGTGTAGGATTTGTTCCTGTAAGAAAGAAAGGAAAATTACCAGCAGAAACAGTTTCTGTGGAGTATTCATTAGAATATGGTGTTGACGTCTTAGAAATTCATAAAGATGCTATAAAAAAAGGGCAAAGGGTAGCTATAGTTGATGATTTATTAGCTACAGGAGGAACTGTTGATGCAGTTGCTAAGCTTGTTGAAAAAGTAGGGGCTGAAGTTGTAGCACTAGATTTTGCTATTGAACTTACTGAATTAAGAGGTAGAGATAAATTAGAAGGTTATGAAATTATGTCATTAGTACAATATGATGTGTAATTTTATTGAAAATAAATGAATTATAATATATAATATTAATAAAAAAATGGCTGGTTAGTTAACCAGCCATTGACTTTAGAGTAATAAATTTATCTTAAGGAGATAAATCTTAATGTTAGAGATGTTAGTAAAAAAAATTAAAGAAAACTGTGTAAATATTAATATGGATATGGTAAATAAAGCTTTTAATTTAGCTTTTGAAGCCCATAAGGAACAAAAGAGAGATTCTGGTGAGCCATACATAATACATCCAATAGAAGTTGCTACTATTTTGGCAGAATTAGGAATGGATACAAGTACTATTGTAGCAGGGCTTTTACATGATGTTATCGAAGACACTGAATATACTTATGATGATATAAAAAAAATATTTGGTGAAGAAGTAGCTAATTTAGTTAGTGGAGTAACTAAAATAACTAAGATGGAATATAAGTCTAAAGAAGAACAGCAAGCAGATAATTTTAGAAAGATGCTTCTTGCTATGGCTGATGATATTAGAGTAATAATAATCAAATTGGCTGATAGACTACATAATATGCGAACACTTAAGTATAGGAAAAAAGAAAAACAAAAGAAAACTGCTATGGAAACGTTAGATATTTATGCACCACTTGCACACAGACTAGGGATTTCTAAGATTAAGTGGGAACTAGAAGATTTATCTTTTAGATACATTCATGAAGAAGAATATTATGACTTAGTTAAGCAAGTTGCAGAAAAAAGAGCAGAAAGAGAAATATACATTAAAAATATTATCGAAGAGATGTATAATAAGCTTGAAGAAGCTGGAATTGACTCAGATATTGATGGTAGACCAAAGCACTTTTTCAGTATATATAAGAAAATGGTCAATAAAAATAAGAGCATAGAGCAAATATTTGATTTGACAGCCATAAGAGTTCTTGTAAACACTGTGAAAGATTGTTATGAAGTCTTAGGTATAGTCCATACAATTTATAAGCCTATTCCAGGAAGATTTAAGGATTATATAGCAATGCCTAAACCTAATATGTATCAATCACTTCATACAACAGTAATTGGTCCACAAGGAAAGACATTTGAAATTCAAATAAGAACTTTTGAAATGCATAGAACAGCAGAATATGGTATTGCTGCACACTGGAAATATAAAGAAGGCGATAACAATAGTGAAATTAAGGAAAAGAACTTTGAAAGCAAGCTAGTATGGCTTAGAGATATGCTTGAATTCCAAAAAGAAACAGCAGATGCAGAAGAATTTATTGAAGGGTTTAAAATAGATTTATTTACTGATGAAATCTTTTTATTTACTCCAAAAGGTGTAGTTATTGATTTGCCAAATGGAGCAACACCAATTGATTTTGCTTATAGAATACATACTGATATAGGTAATAAATGTGTAGGGGCAAAAGTTAATGGTAAAATAGTACCTTTAGATTATAAGCTTAAAACTGGAGAAATTGTTGAAGTATTAACGTCAAATAATGCAAAAGGCCCTAATATAGATTGGCTTAATATTGCTAAAAGTAATCAGGCTAAAAGTAAGATAAGATCTTGGTTTAAAAAGTCTAAGAAGGAAGAAAACATCAGTAAAGGAAAAGAAGTATTTGAAAAAGAACTTAAGAAACAAGGTGTTCATTTTGCAGATATTGCAAAAGGGGAAACTTATGAAAAGTTTGTTAAGAGAAATAATATTAATTGTATGGATGACTTATATGCTTTGATAGGTCTTGGAGCAATTTCAGCATCGTCTTTTATATGGAAGCTAAAAGATGAAAATAAAAGTAAAGATGAAAAGGTTATTGAGGAAAATACAAACAAAATTATTGAGGAAAATATTTTTAAGGCAAAAAGAAAAACTGTTGATAATACAGTAGGAATTACCGTAAAAGGTGTTGACAATATAATGATAAGATTTGCGAAATGCTGTAATCCAGTTCCAGGTGATGATATAATGGGGTATATTACCAAGGGAAGAGGGGTTTCTGTACATAGAGCAGATTGTGGAAATTTAAAAAGCTTGATCATGGAAGATGGAGCTAAAGTAGTCGATGTTTCTTGGGGCAGTTCAAATGGAAGAGCTTATATTGCTGAAATACAAGTTAAGGCTGAGGATATAGGTGAATTACTTACTGATATAATGGGAGTAATATCAGAGCTTAATCTTCAACTTAATGCTGTAAATGCAAAATCAGCTAAAGGTAGAATAGCATATGTTAATATAAAAGTTAAAATAGATTCAGTGGATATTTTAAAGAATCTTATGAGAAAGATAAGACATCTTAAAGGCGTTATTGATGTATATAGAGTAAATAATTAAAGGAAGAAAAATATGAGAGCAGTAGTACAAAGAGTTACAAGTTCTAAAGTAGTGGTGGACGGAAAAATTGTAGGATCTATTAATAAGGGAATCAATGTGCTTATTGGAATAAGCTGTGATGACAATGAAGGAGATTTAAAATATATCAAAGATAAAATAATAAATTTAAGGATTTTTGAAGATGAAAACTTTAAGATGAATAAATCTTTAATGGATATTGGTGGAGAAATGCTTGTGATTTCACAATTTACCTTATATGGAGACTGTAGAAAAGGTAGAAGACCTAATTTTATGGCTGCTTTAGGTGGAGAAGAATCAAAAAAATTATATGATAAATTTATTTTAATGCTTAAAGAATATGGTATAAAAGTTGAAACAGGAATTTTTGGAGCTGATATGAAAGTTGACATTCAAAATGATGGACCTGTTACTATACTATTAGATAGCAAAAAGAACTTTTAGTAAAAGGGATGGTGTTTTGTATGATAATTAAGACTTTTCCTGTAGGGATGCTTCAGGAGAATTGCTATATAATAATAAATGAAGAAATAAACGAAGCTGTTACTGTTGATCCAGGTGATGAGGGAGAGAGACTTATTGCCAATATAGAAAGACTAGGTTGTAGCTTAAAAGCGATCTTATTAACTCATGGTCATGCAGACCACGTAGGGGCAGTTGTTGATTTAAAAAATAAATTCAATGTGCCTGTTTATATAAATGAAAAGGAAATCCTTTGTATGCAAAATGATAATACTGTGTTTGGTAAATTACCAGAGTGTTATGATTTTATAAAAGATGGAGATGAATTGGCAATTGCAGGATTGAAAATCAAATGTATCCACACTCCAGGACACACTTTAGGAGGAATGTGCTTCCTAATAGATAATGAACTATTTACTGGTGATACATTGTTCCAAGGAGCTGTTGGAAGAAGTGATTTTTATGGAGGAAACCATGTTGAGCTTATTAACAGTATAAATGAAAAGCTTATGATACTTGATAAAAAAATAAATATATATCCAGGACATGGACCAAGTTCAACTTTAATGTATGAAGCAATGAGAAACCCTTTTTTACAAGATGATTTGTTTTAAACAAAGGAGAAGAAATGGAAATTAAAATAGCGTTAAATGACCATAAATATAGATATGATGTTTATCAAATGTTTAATATATATTTTGCCTTAGATGAGCTGAAATTTGTGGAAGATGGTGAATATATAATTAATATTGAAGAAAATAAAATAGTCTTTGCTTTTAAGGAATACTGTAAGGAAAGATTAATTGGTGAAAATATAAAAGAAGATATTAAAAAGGTAGTATTTGAATCTTTAAAGGATATTACAGGCGAAGAATATCCTTGGGGAATACTTGTAGGAATTAGGCCATCTAAAATTGCTTTAAAATACTTAAATGAAGGAAAAAGCAATGAAGAAATAATAGATATTTTCAAGGAAAAACATTTAGCAGCAAGAGAAAAAGCAGAGCTATGTATTGAAGTGGCTAAAGCGGAGGAAAGTTTCGTAAATAAAGATGAAAAGAAAATAGCTATTTATGTTGGGATGGCATTTTGCCCTACAAGATGCTTCTATTGTTCATTTGCAGCTAACCCAATAATGGGCAACAAAAAGATGGTAAATCCATATCTAGAAGCGATTACAAAAGAAATAAGAGCAATGAAAGAATATGTTAATCTTAAAGGGTTAGCAATTGAATCAGTATACTTTGGTGGAGGTACTCCTACTGCAGTAAATAATGATGAGTTTGAAGAAATAATGTCAGAAGTTTATGATGCTTTTGTGAAAGATAAGAAACTTGTGGAATTTACTGTGGAATGTGGAAGACCTGATAGTATAACAAGAGAAAAACTTTTAACAATGAAAAAATTTAATGTTACAAGAATAAGCATTAATCCTCAAACAATGAATGACGATACATTAAAGATGATTGGAAGGGGACATGACTCTGCTAGTGTTATTGAGAAGTTCAATATGGCTAGAGAAATGGGCTTTGATGATATAAATATGGATATGATTATAGGACTTCCAGGAGAAGGTATCAAAGAAGTTAAGCATACTAAGGATGAAATACTTAAGCTTCATCCAGATAGTCTTACAGTACATGGACTATCATTAAAAAGAGCATCAATTCTTTATGAAAACTTCATACTTAAAAAGGGTATCCAAGTGAAAAAGCAAAAGGAACTGGCAGATATGTATGAAGAAAGTAGAATTTTAGCTTCAGAGCTAGGATTAAAGCCATATTATATGTATAGACAAAAAAATATGATAGGTAACATGGAGAATTTAGGGTATTCTAAAAAGGGAAAGGAATGTATTTATAATATTCAAATGATTGAAGATAAACAAACAATCATAGCACTAGGAGCAGATGCTGTTACTAAAGCTGTATTTTTAAAAGAAGATAGAATTGAAAGGTTTGGTAATGCAAAGGATCTTAGAGAATATATTAGTAGAATTGATGAAATGATTGAAGGTAAAATTAAGTTATTAGATAGCCTATATAAATAATAAGAGGATTTTTTATGGACAAAAACATATACACAGTGTGTAGATATGATAAAAGGAGGAATAGTGTAAATGGAAGTTCAAGCACCAAAAGGTACCAAGGATATGTTACCACAAGATGCGTATAAATGGCATTTTGTTGAAAATAAATTTAGAGAAATAGCAAAGTTTTATGGGATGAGAGAAATCAGAACGCCAATGTTTGAGCATACTGATTTATTTTTAAGAGGTGTAGGAGATACAACTGATATAGTACAAAAGGAAATGTATACTTTCAATGATAAAGGAAATAGAAGTATTACTTTAAAACCAGAAGGTACTTCGCCAGTAGTAAGAGCATTTATTGAAAATAGACTATTTAATGAGGCACAGCCTACAAAGCTTTATTATGCAATACCATGCTTCAGATATGAAAATGTGCAAAAGGGAAGACTAAGACAGTTCCACCAATTTGGAACAGAAGTTTTTGGTTCTAAAGAGCCATCAATGGATGCTGAAGTAATAGCTTTTGCCATGGAATTTTTAAAGAGCCTTGGTTTAAAAAGCCTAAGCTTAAACATAAATAACTTAGGATGTCCTAACTGTAGACCTAAGTATAATGAAGCATTAAAGAAATTCTTAGAAGAAAACTATGATGATTTATGTGGATTATGTCAAAGTAGATTTGACAAAAATCCAATGAGAATTTTAGACTGTAAGAACAAAAATTGTGGTGAAATTACAAAAAATGCACCGATAATATTAGATTATATGTGTGAAGAATGTGATAGTCACTTTGCTGAAGTTAAGAAATATTTAGATATATTAAATATACCGTATACAGTAGATCCAGGAATAGTTAGAGGATTAGATTACTATACAAAGACTATTTTTGAAATATTAAATGATGATTTTACTGTTTGTGGTGGAGGAAGATATGATAGACTTATAGAGCAACTTGGTGGTCCAGAAATGCCGGCAGTAGGCTTTGGTCTTGGAATAGAGAGACTTCTACTTACACTTAAAAATGAAGGTATTGAAATTCCAAGTGAAGGATTATATGATTTATATGTAGGAGCTAGAGGAGAAGAAGGAAAGCTTGCATCATTTAAGCTGGCAAATACTTTAAGAACTAGAGGTATAAAAACTGAAATAAATCATATGGGAAGAAGCTTAAAGGCAGAAATGAAGTACGCTAATAAAATTGGAGCTAAGTTTACTGTAGTTTTAGGTGATGATGAGCTTCAAACTGGAAATGCAAAGCTTAAGAGAATGAGTGATGGTGAGCAGTTTGAAGTGAATTTAAACAATATAGAAAAAATAGTAGCAATACTAAATAGTTAGGAGGAGTTTATAATGGGTGAGGCACTAGGTGGCTTAAAAAGAACTATGATGTGTGGTGAACCTAGAGAAGCAAACATAGGAAGTAAGATTACTCTTATGGGATGGGTTCAAAGAAATAGAAAGCTTGGAGGTCTTGAATTTATAGACCTTAGAGATAGAACTGGAATAATGCAAATTGTTTTTGGTGAGGAAATAAATGTTGAAAGCTTTGAAAAAGCTAAAAGCGTTAGACCAGAATACTGTATAGCTGTTACTGGAGAAGTTGTTAAGAGACAATCTCCTAATGAAAATATGCCAACAGGAATGGTTGAGTTATTATGTGAAGAAATAAAAATTCTTTCAGAATCAGATACTCCACCTATATATATAAAAGAAGATTTAGATGCAGCAGAGAATATAAGATTGAAATATAGATATTTAGATCTTAGAAGGCCTGATATGCATAAAATATTTGCTATAAGAAGCAAAACTACTAAAGTAATAAGAGATTATTTAGAAGAAAATAATTTCTTAGATGTTGAAACTCCAGTTTTAGGAAAATCAACACCAGAAGGTGCAAGAGATTATTTAGTACCATCAAGAAACTATCAAGGAAAATTTTATGCACTTCCACAATCACCACAATTGTATAAGCAATTATTGATGATGTCTGGCTTTGATAGATATTATCAAATAGCTAAATGCTTTAGAGATGAAGATTTAAGAGCTAACAGACAACCAGAATTTACTCAAGTAGATATGGAATTAAGCTTTGTAGAGCAAGATGATGTAATGGCATTAAATGAAGGTTTAATTGCTAGAGTATTTAAGGAAGTAGTAGGAGTAGATGTACAATTACCAATAAAGAGAATGACATTTAATGAAGCTATGGAGAAATACGGTAGTGATAAACCAGATTTAAGATTTGGTATGGAAATCACAAATATTACTGAAGCTGTTAAAGATATGGACTTTGTAGTGTTTAAATCAGCTATAGAAAATGGTGGTTCTATTAGAGCATTATGCTTAAAAGGTGGAGCATCACTTGGAAGAAAACCAATTGATAAATTAGGAGAATTTGTTAAGACTTATAGAGCAAAAGGTCTTGCATGGATTCAATTAAAAGAAGAGGGAGTTAAATCTTCTTTAGCTAAATTCTTAACAGATGAGGTAACAGAAAACATAGTTAAAACTATAGGAGCTGAAACTGGTGATGCAATATTCATCGTTGCAGATAAAGATTCTGTTGTATTACAAAGTTTAGGTGCATTAAGATTAGAACTTGCTAAGCAATTTGATTTAATAAAAGATAAAAATGAATTTAACTTTACTTGGGTTACTGAATTCCCATTCTTTGAATACAGTGAAGAAGAAGAAAGATTTAAAGCTTGTCACCATCCATTTACATCACCAATGGATGAAGATTTAGAATTTGTTGAATCTGATCCAGCTAGAGTTAGAGCTAAAGCTTATGATTTAGTATTAAATGGTGAAGAACTAGGTGGAGGGTCTATCAGAATTCATGATTCTGCCATCCAAGAAAGAATGCTTAAAGCATTAGGATTCACTGAAGAAAGAGCTTGGGAATCATTTGGATTCTTATTACAAGCACTTAAATTTGGAGCACCACCACACGGTGGATTAGCATTTGGTTTAGATAGAATGATAATGTTCTTAGCTGGAACTGAAAATATTAAGGATGTTATTGCTTTCCCTAAAAACCAAAATGCCTTCTGTTATTTAAGTGAGGCACCAAACGTAGTTGATGAAAAGCAAATTGAAGAATTAGGATTAGTAATCGATAAAAAAGAAGAAGAATAATTTTAAACGGAGCTATTGCTTTAAAGGCATAGCTTCTTTATTTTATCCTTAAGCATAAAAATAATATATTTGCAAAAAATATTAATAAGCTTTTTTATGCTAAAACTTAGGAGGGATTATAATGAAGAACAATTCTATGAATAAGATGAAGAAAGCCATGAAGAAGAACATGAAAAAAAGTAATGTATTAGTTGAAATGGCAGAAGACTTTAAAGATTTAATTACCGATGCTAAAATATATAAGAAATTAACTAAAAAAAAATAATATGTTTTTTTGACCATGGCCCTAGAAAATCTAGGGCTATATTTATTAATTGATTTTTTATTGATTTGTAAATTTAATAAAAAATGATACAATATAACCTATATAGTTAAGTGTAGGAGTGAAAGAAAATGGATAATGATAAATATAGAAAAGATATTTCAAACAGACTTAAGAGAATTGAGGGGCAGGTTAAGGGAATACAAGGTATGGTAGAAAAGGATGCTTGTTGTGATGATATACTTATTCAGATTTCAGCTATAAGATCTGCTATTAATAAAGTTGGTAGTATGATGATAGAGCATTATGCAAATAATTGTATGGGTGTTGAAAAAGATAGTATTGAAGAAGCAAGAATAAAAAAGCTCGTTAAAACTATAAATACATTTATAAAATAATGATGAATTATATAAATATAGTTCATCATTATTTTATATTATTAAATCATTAATGCTTATTGCTGATTAAAGCGCTTACTGGAATGATTTCTTTTAACTCTGAAAATAAGTGAAGTAATGGTGGATATAAAAATTACACCTAAAGCAAGAGTACCAGCATTAGCTAAGGTATTTATTCCTAAATGAACAGCATTTTGTAGGTCACCATTAATGGTAGCAAGCATTGTATAGTACATGCCGCTTCCAGGAACTAACGGAAATAACGCACAAATTACAAAAGAAGTAACCGGAGTTTTAAAGATTCTAGCTAAAACTTCGCTATATGTACTAAATACTAAAGCTGAAATGAATAATGAGGAAACTTCGCTTAGACCTAGTGATAGCGGTAAGGAATAGCAATACCAGCTTAGTCCTCCTCCTAAGGCGGCAAAAAGAAGCTTTTTACCTTTTATATTAAAAAGTATTCCAAAACCAAAGGTTATTATAAATGAAACAAAAGACATACGTAATAACATATTAAATACCTCCTAGAACTCTCATACAAATACTTAAACCTGCACCTGTACCTACTGCAATAGAAATAGCAATGAAAAATGCTTCAGCTGCTCGTGTAAGGCCAGAAACCAAATCACCTGCTATAGTATCCCTTATGGCATTAGTAATGGCAAGACCAGGCACTAGAAGCATTATAGAGCCAATGATAGTTTGATGTATACCACTAGCAAGACCAAGCTTTTGTAGAATTACTGCTAAAATGGCAGTAAGGGCACCTGAAATTACATTAATAAAGAAAAAGTTTATTCTAAGTTCGTTGCCTTTTAGAGTAATAAGCCTAATTAATAGCCCTATAATAAAGGCTGAAAACATATCTTTTATTGTGCCACCAAAAAGGATTGCACATGAGCCAGCACCAAAAGCCGAAAAGAATAATGTCACCATAGATGAATATCTTTCCCCTTCATTTATTTTTATGAGCTCTTCTTTAAATTGATCAACAGTTAGATTTCTACTTAGAATATTTCTAGACAAGTCATTTACCTTATCTATTTTGTTCAAATCAACTGTTCTGCTGACCACTCTTTTAGTTAAGGAGTATATTTCTCCTTTATGTAATATAGAGGTCATTATTCCAGTAGGAGTAACAAAGCTTTCTGCTTGTTCCGCTCCAAAGGTTTTGCAAATTCTCAAAATAGTATCTTCTACACGATAAGTTTCTCCGCCACTTTCCAAAATAATTTGACCTGCAAATGTTGCAACTTGTAAAATTTCGTTCATGGTTTTATCTCCTATTGTTTTTTTATAACTATATGTATTATAACATATAAAATAAATAGGTAATATATATAAAAATATAGTTGAATATATTATTGATTATATTTATAATTTTAATAAAATATAAAAAATGGGGTGAAAATATGGATTTTAAAAATTTAGTAAAAGTTGATGAAGAGATTTATAGTTTAGTTGAAAAAGAACTAGAAAGAGAGCAAGATGGTATTGAGCTTATTGCATCAGAAAATTTTGCATCAGAGGCAGTAATGGAAGCAATGGGATCATATTTAACAAACAAATATGCAGAAGGGTATCCAAGTAAACGTTATTATGGCGGTTGTCAAGTAGTTGATGAAGTTGAGGAACTAGCGAGAGAAAGAGCTAAAAAGCTTTTTGGAGCAGAACATGCAAATGTACAACCACATTCAGGGTCACAAGCAAATATGGCAGTATACTTTACAATATTGCAGCCAGGGGATACTGTATTAGGAATGAACTTAAGCCATGGTGGACACCTTACTCATGGTTCAGCTGTTAACTTCTCAGGGAGATTATATAACTTCATTTCTTATGGAGTTAATAAGGAAACTGAAAGGATAGATTATGAGGAAGTAAGAAGGCTAGCATTAGAATATAAACCTAAACTTATAGTAGCAGGAGCCAGCGCATATTCTAGGATAATAGATTTTAAAAAGTTAAAGGAAATCTGTGATGAAGTAGAAGCATATTTTATGGTTGATATGGCCCATATAGCAGGACTTGTAGCAACAGGAGCACATCCTTCACCAGTACCATATGCAGATTTTGTTACTTCAACAACTCATAAGACACTAAGAGGTCCTAGAGGTGGACTTATATTATGTAAAGAAAAGTATGCCAAAGCATTAGATAAGAATATTTTCCCTGGTATTCAAGGAGGTCCATTAATGCATACTATAGCTGCAAAAGCTGTATGCTTTAAAGAAGCACTTCAACCAGAATTTAAAGAATATATAAATAAAGTAGTGAAAAACTGTAAAGTATTAGCAGAAGAATTAGTAAAATATGATTTTAAATTAGTATCTAATGGAAGTGATAACCACTTAATTCTTATTGATTTAAACAATAAGGATATAACAGGAAAAGATGCAGAAAAGCGTTTAGATAGTATTGGAATAACAGTGAATAAGAATACTGTGCCAAATGAAACAAAGAGTCCATTTGTTACTTCAGGTATAAGAATAGGAACAGCAGCTGTAACAACTAGAGGCTTTGATGAAGAGGATATGAAAGAAGTGGCAGCTTTAATAAATGATGCAATTGAAAATAAGGATGAAAATTTATCATCATTAAAAAATAGAGTAAAAGCATTATGCAGTAAGCACCCTTTATATTAATAATGATATAAGCATAGGAGGAAAGAATGAAATTAATTTCTTGGAATGTAAATGGATTAAGAGCATGTGTACAAAAGGGATTTTTAGAATATTTTAATAGTGTTAATGCAGATGTGTTCTGTATTCAAGAAAGTAAGCTTCAGGAAGGTCAAATAGAACTAGATCTTCCAGGTTATGAGCAATATTGGAATTATGCAGAGAAAAAAGGATATTCAGGAACAGCAATATTTACAAAGAAAAAACCTTTAAGTGTAAAATATGGTCTTGGAATTGAAGAACATGATCATGAAGGTAGGGTAATTACCTTAGAGTTTGAAGATGAATATGTTATAACTGTTTATACTCCTAATTCACAAAATGAACTGGCTAGACTTGATTATAGAATGAAGTGGGAAGATGATTTTAAAGAGTATTTAAAGGAACTTTCAAAAAAGAAGTCAGTAATCGTATGTGGAGATTTAAATGTAGCACATAAGGAAATAGACTTAAAGAATCCTAAGACTAACCGAAAAAATGCAGGATTTACAGATGAAGAAAGAGAAAAGCTTACTGATTTATTAAAGGCAGGCTTTATTGATACATTCAGATATTTTAAGCCAGATGTTACAGGGATTTATTCTTGGTGGTCATATAGGTTTAATTCAAGAAAGAATAATGCTGGATGGAGAATTGATTATTTCCTAGTATCAGAAGATATGAAGGATAGATTGGTTTCAGCAGATATACACACAGAAGTTCTTGGCTCAGATCATTGTCCAGTAGAACTAGTAATAGAATAATTTACTCAAAATAGACATAAGCTAAAATTTAGTTTATGTCTATTTTTATGGAAAATGTCAATGGAACGAAAGAAAAAAGTATAAAAAAACATATTTTGTTGAAACTATGTAATAAGTAGAGGATTTTGAAAAAATTAAGGAGGTATAAGTGATGTATTGGATAATTAGGGGAGAAGGAAATGGAGTATGCATAAAAAATCTTATGAAACTCATAATAGTTTTGGCTTTGGTTATAGTAAGTACTAGCTCTCTTTTTACATATGCCTATGAGCCTACAGAAGCTTCTAATGAAAATGTTAATAATAATTTTAAAGTATGTATTGATCCAGGTCATCAAGCTAAATATGATTCTAGGGGGGAGCCAGTGGCACCTGGAAGCAGTACAAAGAAAGCTAGAGTGTCAGCAGGTACAAAGGGAGTTGCCACTAAGAAGAATGAGTATGAAGTAAATTTGGAAGCAGCATTATTATTAAGAGAAATGCTTAATAATAAAAGTTACAATGTAATAATGACAAGGGATAATAACGATGTAAATATTAGCAATATAGAACGTGCAGAGATAGCTAATGAAAATAATTCAGATATTGCCATCAGGATACATTGTGATAGTTTACTAGATAGCAGTAAGACTGGAGCTACAATTCTTGTACCTAATAAAGAATGTGAATGGACAAAAGAGATATATGAAAATAGTTATACATTTGCTACAATATTACAGGAAAAATTAAAAGAAGGAAATATTAAGGTGAATGGAGTATTTGAAAGAAAGGATATAACAGGATTCAATTGGTCTAAGGTACCAGTTATAATTTTAGAGATGGGGTTTATGAGTAATTATAATGAAGATACTATGTTATCTAATCCTAATTATCAAAAGAAGATTATGAATTGTGTATCTGAAGCAATAGATGAATATCAAAATGTTATGATAAAAAGATAAATTTATTTCATAAAGCATAAAAATAGGAATAAAAATATAAAAAGAGGATAAAATATAAGATAAATATTATTTTCCAAAATAATAATGTATAGGAGGTATTTGGTGAAAAGGTATAATTTAATTTACTATTGGCAAAACTTCTTGGCTAATCAAGATGATGTCTCACTTAAACCTAATGCATACGTTATAAAGTTTTGTATAGTAAATAAATATAGTTATGATTATTATTGTAATTGGTATTCGTTTGCAAAAGTGGAAAAATTAATAAGTTTCTTAAAATGTGTAGTAATACCTTCAACATATATAACAAAGGCATTTGGCAAAGATGAAAATACAATATTTTTAGATGCTTTAGATAAATATGAGTGTATGGAGTATTTGGAAAGAGCCAGTGTTTTTGATAAAAGAGAATTATTAAGAAGAGTAAATAGGGAATATGATTTTTTAAGTAGAGTTGAAAAATGTAATTTAGGAATTGAAGGAGTTAAAAAGTATTTAGAATTAATTAATAAATACAATGATAAAAACAGCAAAATATTTCTTGAATTAGAATTTTATAAAAATGTAAATATGATTGGTAAAGGGTTAATAGATGAATATGAAAAGGAAAATATGCTCGATGACTTGGAAGAAAATATGGCTTTAAACAAAAATGAAATATTATCAATGTTTGAAAATATAGATAAAAATATGTTTATGTTAAAAAAACTCAATACTTATTTAAATAATACGCTTACATTCTAGTAAAAAACAAGAGATTAATAAATATCTCTTGTTTTTTTATATGAATAATGAAGGTAAATAGATATTGCATATTAACAAGAACAAAATAAAATGGTATATTAATATAAGTTATATAAAGTATTAGAGATACTTTTATTAAAAATTAGAAATGAGAGATGTGATTAAATGGATAAAAATAGATTTTTACCTATTTCTAAAGAAGATATGAATGAAAGAGGTTGGGAGCAGTGTGATTTTATTATTGTAACTGGTGATGCATATGTAGACCATCATAGCTTTGGTACTGCTATCATTTCAAGAGTTTTAGAAAATGAAGGTTATAAAGTAGGGATAATAGCACAGCCAGATTGGCATAGCACTGATGATTTTATGAAGCTTGGTAAACCAAGACTAGGATTCCTTGTTAATGCAGGAAATATGGATTCAATGGTAAATCATTATACTGTAAGTAAAAGAAGAAGAGAAAAGGATCTTTATTCACCAGGTGGTGAAATGGGATTAAGACCAGATAGAGCTACTATTGTTTATTGTAACAAGATTAGAGAGGCTTATGGCAAAATAAATATATGTATAGGTGGAGTAGAAGCTAGCCTAAGAAGATTTGCTCATTATGATTATTGGTCTGATAAAGTTAGAAAATCAATCTTAATAGATAGTGGTGCAGACCTTTTAATTTATGGAATGAGTGAAAAGCAAATAGTTGAAGTAGCTAGATGCATGAATGAAGGTTTTGATGCTAAGTACATACGACACGTGCCAGGAACGTGTTATTTAGTAGACTCAATGGATGAAGTTTACGAAGAACATATAGTTATTCCATCATATAAAGAAGTGACTGCCGATAAAATAGTTTATGCACAGGCTTTTAAAGTTACATATCAAGAGCAAGATCCTATAAGAGGAAGAACTATTGTTCAAGATCAAGGCGACAAGATACTTGTAGTTAACAAGCCAGAAGTAATTTTAAATAGAGAAGAACTTGATGCAGTATATGCACTTCCATATACTAAAGAATATCATCCATCATATAAGGAAGCAGGTGGAATTCCAGCTTTAGAAGAAGTAAAGTTCAGTATTATGAGTTCAAGAGGATGTTTTGGAAATTGTTCATTTTGTGCCATCACATTCCACCAAGGAAGAGCTGTAGAAAGTAGAAGTGAAGAGTCTATAGTTCAAGAAGCTAAAGAAATGACAGAAATGCCAGACTTTAAGGGATATATCCATGATGTTGGAGGTCCTACAGCTAACTTTAGAAAGCCAGCATGTAAGCATCAATTAACTATAGGTGCATGTAAGGTTAAACAATGTTTAAGTCCAAGTCCTTGTAGAAACTTAGAAGTTGATCATAAAGAATTTTTAAGTGTTCTTAGAAGTGTAAGAAGTTTGCCAAAGGTTAAAAAGGTATTTGTACGTTCAGGTATCAGATATGACTATGTAATGGCAGATAAGGATGATACATTCTTCAAAGAATTAGTAGAACATCATGTTAGTGGCCAGTTAAAAGTAGCTCCAGAACACGTATCTGAAGAAGTATTAAAATATATGGGTAAACCAGCTGGTAGAACATATGAAGATTTTAGACAAAAGTTCTTTAAGATAACAGAAAAGTTGGGAAAGAAACAATATATAATTCCATACTTAATGTCAAGCCATCCAGGTAGCACATTAAAAGAAGCAATAAACCTTGCTGAATACTTAAGAGATATTAAGTATCAACCAGAGCAAGTACAAGATTTCTACCCAACACCAGGAACATTATCAACAACAATGTTTTATACAGGACTTGATCCAATAACTATGAAGCCAGTTTATGTACCTAAAACTAAGGAAGAAAAGGCTATGCAAAGAGCACTTCTTCAATTCAGTAATCCTAAAAATTATAATATAGTTTATGATGCATTAATGAAGGCTGGAAGAGAAGACTTAATTGGTAATGGACCTAAGTGCTTAATAAGATCAAAAGAGCAAAGATATATGGATGTTCATGGCTTAGGGTACAAAGGAAAGAGCAAAGGAAAGTCTAAAGATAATAGCGGTAGAGGAAGTAAAAACTCTAAAAATTATAAAGACTCAAAAAATTCAAAAAATAAAAAATCAAATGATACAAGGGATAATAGAAATCCTAGAGATTCAAGAGATACTAAAGCACCTAAGAAATCAAGAGGAAGCTTTAAGGAAAGACAGGCTGCAAAAAATAGAAGAAGCAGATAACAAAAAGATACTACATATGAATGTCAACTGAAAAATGACTTTCATATATAGTGTCTTTTTTGTTTTGTATTTTATAATTACAACAAAATAATGTAAAATATGGTATAATTAATTAAAAAATAAGAAGAAATATGATGAATAATCTATATGTTATTAGTCTATTGGGAGAATAGTCTAAAATAAATAAATCTATTCTCTTATACTCAAAGAGCAATTAATTATTTGAGAAATGGAGAATAATATGAAGTTGAAAAATTAAAGTGAGGATAGTATAAATGATTATAGCTAAAAAGATTGTTATAAAGGGAATAGTACAAGGAGTTGGCTTTAGGCCATTTATCTATAAGAATGCCTTTAAAAATAATTTAAAGGGCTTTGTAAACAATACTAGTAAAGGTGTTTTTATTGAAGTGGAAGGTTACCATGAAGATATAATTTCTTTTATTAAGGAAATAAGAGAAAAACCACCAGTTTTATCTAAGGTTACAGATATAAAGATAATAGATAAGGAAATAGAGGGATACACGGATTTTAAAATAATTGAAAGTGTGGAAGAGGAAGAAGCAATAACGTTACTTTCACCAGATATAGCTACTTGTGATGATTGTCTTAGAGATATCAGTGATGTAAATAATAAACGCTATAGATATCCTTTTACTAATTGCACCAATTGTGGACCAAGATTTTCAATTACTAAGAAAGTTCCTTATGATAGAGGTAATACTACCATGAGTGTTTTTGAAATGTGTACTGTCTGTAGAGTAGAGTATACTAATCCTATAGATAGGCGTTTTCATGCTCAGCCCAATGGATGCTCTAAGTGTGGTCCAAAAGTCTTTATTTGTGATAAAGAAGGACAGGAAATTATCTCTAAAGATCCCATAAAGGATATTGCAAAAGAAATAAAGAATGGTAAGATTGTAGCTATTAAGGGAATTGGTGGGTTTCATCTAGCTTGTGCTGCAAAAAGTGCTAAAGTTATAAATGAAATTAGGAAGAGAAAGAAAAGACCTGGTAAGCCTTTAGCTGTAATGATGAGAGATATTGAGACAGTTAAAAAATATTGTCACGTAAATGAATTGGAAGAAAGAATACTGCTTGGTAATAAAAAACCTATTTTACTTTTAGATAAAAAAAGAAATTCTCTTTTACCAAGGGAGCTTACTAATTATCAAAATGGAAAATTAGGTGTAATGCTTCCATATACGCCAGTACATCATATTTTATTTAGCGAGGATATTGATGTATTAGTAATGACTAGTGCTAATATAAGTGGTGAGCCTATGGTGTATAAAAATCATGAAGCAATAGAAAAACTAAGAGGAATTGCAGACTTTTATTTAATGAATAATCGTGATATCTATATTCCCATAGATGACGCTGTTTCTAGAGTAGTTTTAGGCAAGGAAAGAGTTATGCGTATTGCCCGTGGATATGCACCTAAAGCAATGGAAATAAAAAATATGGCATATACTATTGCTTTAGGATCTAATAGCAATAATACATTTGCTATAGCTAATGGAGAAAATGTTTTTTTAAGTAATTATATTGGTGATTTAGTAAATTATAATACTTGGCAGCATTATATAAACTCATTAGAACATATGAAAAAAATTTATAAGATTAATCCTAAAAGCTATTTTTATGATCTTCATCCGAATTTTTATCAAAATGAACTATTAAAAGAAATAGAAATTAGGAAAATTGGAATACAGCATCATCATGCACATATAGTATCATGTATGGCAGAACATTCTTTAGAGGAAGAGGTAATAGGAGTTGCTTTTGATGGTACAGGCTATGGCACTGATGGAAAGCTATGGGGAGGAGAATTTTTTATTTGTGATAGAGAAAGATTTAAAAGACTTGCCCATATAAATTATATTGCCCTTCCAGGAGGCGAAGGCGCGATTAGAGAGCCGTGGAAGATGGCCATAAGTTATTTATATGATACTTTTAAAGAAAATTATACTGTTTATTTGCCTAAGCATTTACAACAAAAGAAACATAAAATTATTACTGAGATAATAAAAAAGGATATCAATTCGCCTAAAGCTAGCAGTATAGGAAGACTCTTTGATGCAGTTGCAGCATTATTAGGATTTGACGATAAAATAACATTTCAAGGAGAAGCAGCTATAGATTTAGAGAATATATCCTGCAAGGATGATGAGTCATTTTATCAATATAATATTTGCTTGGAAGAAGGAAGCTATATAATCGATTGCAAGCCAATAATTAAATCTGTAGTAATTGATATAATAGATGGCATAGATAAAGAACTTATAGCCAGGAGATTTCATAATACTGTTATTGAATTTACCACTGTATTATGTGAAATATTAAGAAAAGAATATCATTTATCTTCAGTTGTATTAAGCGGTGGGGTATTTCAAAATGAAATACTACTAATCAATATATATGAAAAATTAATTAAAAAAGGCTTTAAGGTCTATATAAATGAACAAATTCCTGCCAATGATGAAGGAATAAGTATAGGGCAGATGGTAATAGGTAATGAGATATTAAAAAAGGAGCTTGTTGTTTAGCAAGCCCTTTTTAGTTACTATATAAAAGTTTTGTTATATGCTATTTATCAGTGTTTTTAGTAAAACATAGCTTACATACATTTACCTTGTTGCCAGCACTATCATTAGCTGTCCATGCAAGTTTTACTCTTTTTCTACCACAAAGAGGGCATGTACCTCTCCAGTCAGGAGTAGTTGCTTTAAGATATTTTCCTCTTCTTTGTTTTGCCATAGTATCACCTCCTTAAATTTAATTAATATGGTAAAAGTGTTCTTTAAAGTATATTCATAACTATCTAATAATTGAATAAGAAATATGAAAATTAAGCAAAATAAAATTATTATGATAGCAAGGAGATGATGATGTGAAAAAGATTGACATTGCGTTGCAAAAGACAGTAGCAAAGAAAATGATTGTTGATGGCGAACCCTGGGAAAAGATAATGGATGAAACTCATTTAAGATTGAAGGATTTAAAGAGAATTCAAAGAGATGAAATAAATCCTCATTTTTAATATATAGGAGGGATGAAAAATGCAGAATGATAATAAGAGGACATATAACAAGGAAAATTACTTAAGAAATGGAACTAAGAGACAAAATCAATATGCAAAAAACAGCTTTAATCATAATGTTCAAGAACCAGCTTTAAATGAAAGTGGAGAAGAAGCTAAAAGAAGAGGATTTTAAAATAGCTATTGCTACAGTACTAAATATTTAGTGCTGTAGCTTTTTTGTGATACAAAATAAATGTTAAGTAATATTTTTTACCAACTATGTAATATGAGGAAATATGAAACATATATTTATATTGTAAAAAAGTTTAAATGGGAGGAATCATATGAATTTAATAGTTTTAGCTCCTGTAGGAGCAACAGTGGCATTATTATTTGCAGCATATTTTACTTATACAATTTTTAAAGTAGATGAAGGCACTGACAGTATGAAGCATATTGCAGAAAGTATACGTAAGGGGGCAAATGCTTATTTAAAAAGGCAGTATATTGCTGTAGGTAAATTTTTTGCAGCAATTTTTGTCTTGCTTTTAATTCTTTCTTATTTTGATTATGTATCTATATTTATTCCATATGCCTTTATAACAGGAGGATTTTTCTCTGCACTTAGTGGATATCTTGGAATGAAAATAGCTACTAATTCTAATGCAAGAACTGCTAATGCTTGTACTAAGAGTTTGAACAGTGGTCTAAGAGTAGCCTTTTCTAGTGGAGCAGTAATGGGTTTGGTAGTAGTTGGGCTTGCACTTTTAGATATAAGTGCATGGTACTATATTTTAAATTGGTATTATAATGGTGATGCATCATCTATTGCTTCAACAATGCTTACATTTGGAATGGGTGCCTCTGCCATGGCTCTTTTTGCCAGAGTAGGTGGAGGTATATTTACTAAGGCAGCTGATGTAGGTGCAGACTTGGTAGGAAAGGTAGAAATAGGAATACCAGAAGATGATCCAAGAAATCCAGCTGTTATAGCAGACAATGTTGGTGATAATGTTGGTGATGTTGCTGGAATGGGAGCAGATTTATTTGAATCATATCTAGGTGCAATAGTTTCCTCCTCAGCACTGGCTATTTCAGCAGGACTTAAAGGTAATGGTGTAGCACTTCCTCTTATTATCGCAGCAATTGGAATCATAGCATCAATCATTGGTACTTTTTTTGTTAAGGCAAAAGAAGATGTGTCTCAAAAATCACTTCTTGCAGCTTTAAGACGAGGGACATATTCTTCTGCAATAATTATTGCAATTGTAGCATATTTTTTAGTTTCTAATGTTTTAGGAAGTAAATATATAGGCATATATTTTTCTATACTTTCAGGACTTATAGCAGGTATTTTAATTGGCTTCTTAACTGAATACTATACCAGTGATAATTATAAACCAACTAGAGCTATTGCAGAATCCTCAGAAACAGGTTCAGCTACAGTAATTATTACAGGATTATCTGTAGGAATGAAATCCACAGCTTTTCCAGTAATAGTAGTAGGGTTATCAATACTTATAAGTTATGTGGTGGCAGGAGGGCTTGATAGCTATAGTTTAGGGCTTTATGGTATTGGGATTTCCTCAGTGGGAATGCTTTCAACTTTAGGAATAACTTTGGCCACAGATGCTTATGGACCTGTAGCTGATAACGCTGGAGGAATTGCTGAAATGGCAGGATTAGATCCATCTGTAAGAGAAAGGACAGATGCACTAGATTCTTTAGGAAATACTACAGCAGCAACAGGAAAAGGATTTGCCATTGGCTCTGCAGCCTTAACAGCACTTGCTTTTATAGCAGCTTATAAAGATTCAATAGAGCAACTAGTAGAAAGTAACCCTGATTTAAGTTTTCAGTTTGACCTTTCAATTTTAAACCCTAATGTTTTAATAGGTTTGCTTATAGGTACCATGGTTACTTTTGCCTTTTCTTCTTTCACTATGAGTGCAGTTGGTAGGGCTGCTAGTAAGATTGTTATTGAAGTAAGAAGACAGTTTAAGGAAATCAAAGGATTAATGGAAGGTAAAGTAGATCCAGATTATGCATCATGTGTTGATATATGTACTAAATCAGCATTAAGGGAACTTGTAATAATTGCAGCCATTTCACTTATTACACCAATTGCAGTTGGTCTTATCCTAGGGCCCAATGGGGTGGCAGGTTTGCTTGGTGGATCAACTACCAGTGGTTTTGTTTTAGCAGTTATGATGTCAAACTCAGGTGGAGCATGGGATAATGCTAAGAAATATATTGAAGCAGGTAATTTTGGAGGAAAAGGTTCAGAAAATCATAAGGCAACAGTAGTAGGAGATACAGTAGGAGACCCATTTAAAGATACTTCAGGACCAGCTTTAAATATTTTAATTAAGCTTATGTCAGTAATAGCAATTGTTTTTGGTATGGTAATACTTAAGTTTTCAATTTTTTAATCATTAAGTGAAAAGGGAGCAATTTTTATATTGTTCCCTTTATAATATTAATAATGAACATCTAAAAAATGAAATCTAATGTTGTCATTGCTCCATCCTAAATCATATGGAACCAGTAGTCTATCAGTATTATGACATGTAACTAGAGGATAACCTTTAGAATCTAATCCAGTGACTGTAGAAATATGTGTAATTCTTCCTTTTTTTTCGTAACCTACAAAATCTCCAGGCTTTAAATTAAAGGCTGCTTTATAGATATCATTATAGCTTCCTTTGGCAATATATGATGCTCTACCGCTATTAACCATGTAATTTTTAAATTCCTGAGCATTAACCCAAGCTTTAGTACCAGACTTTCCAGAATAACTCCAAGAAGAGTTTTTCTTAAATTCTCCTCCCTCATATAGTATTTGAGAAGCAAAGTTAGCACAATCACCACCATCAGGATTAAAGTTTTTGTAATTCTTATTATACTTAAATAAATGTTCTTCATCATCGGATACACCACAATAAGTATGCGCGTAATCAATAGCTTTTTTTGTTCTTTCATCAGGTGTATATTTAGGTGCTTTATGTGATAAAATGTAATTTTTAATTTCATTAGATTTTATGTTGTTTAAATCTAGTGAATCAGCTAAAGGGTCTGTATACCATTCTTTTTCAATGATAAATCTGTTATCATCACTTTTTTTTAAATTCAAATAATGGCATGTGCCTAGTTTAAATCTATTTTCTATACATGGCTCATCTTCATATTTGTAGAAAAATTCTGTGGAAACATAACAAATAACTCCATATAAATTTTTCTCTTTTTCAATGGCTTTACTTATATTCACAATAGAATTAATCCTACTAAAATTAGCTCCTTGTTTTTCACACCAGTTGGAAAAGTATTTAATTTTCTTGATTTCATTTTCATAAGCCCACTGACCAGTTTTTTTATCCAAATTATAAAAAGATTTTAAACCTTCACTATCATTAGATAAGATAGATGAATTTCTATTGAGAAATAAGTTATCTAGTAAGGGTTTAAACTGAGACTTTAAATCTTTGTTATCTTCAATGAGATTATTTTCGTCCTCCAGGGTAGTAATATCATCTCTAGGTATATTATAACTGTAGCAAGGAATGGAGCACATATTTAAAAGCAAGTAAAAGAAAGAGATTAATTTAACTAATAAACTAATTTTCAAAGATATCAAACCTTTCTATAGCATTTTAGAATGAAAAATACTAATGAATTCAAATATTTAATTATATTTTATGCAATTATAGAATTTTTATAGGTGTTAAATTAATCTTGTAAATGATGTGGAATATGGAAATGGAAAATCATAAAATAATTAAAGTTAAATATAAAGGAGTAGGATTATGTCAAAAAAGGATTTAAGTAGATTATATGATAATGCCTTTACGATACCTTTTAATGATGAGGATAAAATTGTTTTTATGTCAGATGTGCATCGTGGTGATGGAACATATTACGATGCCTTATTAAATAATAGAAATATATATTTGACAGCACTTAGATATTATCTTAGAAATAATTTCATTTATGTAGAAGTGGGAGATGGTGATGAACTATGGAAAAATAGGGATTTTACTGAAATAGCATATGCATATGAATCAGTATTTAGAGTATTTAATAAATTTAGCAAGAAAGATAGGATTTTTATTATATATGGAAATCATGATATAATAAAGAGTAAAAAAAATTTTAAATTAAAGCAAGAAAAATGTATAAATAAAATTGGCACAAAATATGGCAATGAGTTTATGGAATTTATAGATAATAATATATTTTATGAAGGAATTAATTTTTTATATACTCCACTAAATGAAAAGTTTCTTGTAACCCATGGACATCAAATAGATATTACTAATTCTACATTTAAAGATATAAGCAAAATATTAGTGAGATATATTTGGAAATTTATGTATGGAATAGCAGGTTTTCGTGATCCAACTAATTCAGCAAAAAGTAAAAATAAAAGAACACTTATTGATAATAAATTACAACAATGGGTTAAAGAAAATGGTAAAATGCTTATATGTGGGCATACTCATAATAGTTATTTTCCAGATATTCATGAACCACCATATTTTAATGATGGATGTTGTGTACTTCCAGATGCAGCAACTGCCATTGAAATTTCAGGAGGAAAGATATCTTTGGTGAAGTGGAGCGTACAGGCTCAGGAGACGGGTATACTTTGGGTGAAGAAAGCAATTATTGGGGGTCCTGTATCCATTGAAAACTATTTGTTATGGGCAAGGAATGAAAGAGATAGGTTAAGAAGAGCAGAAGAGGAAGAAAGAAAAAATAAATAAAATTATGTAAGGAGAATCAGAAGATGAATTTAAGCGGTAAAGTTATTTTGGTTACAGGTGCATCAAGAGGAATTGGCAGAGCTATTGCCATTGAACTTGCATCAAAGGGAGCTGCAATAGCAATAAATTACTCAAAAGATGATGAAGGAGCAAAGGCTACATTGGAAAATGTTATTAAGAATGGAGGTTATGGTAAGCTTTTTAAAAAAGATATTTCTAATTATAACAATTGCAGAGAGCTTATTGATGAAGTTATAGGGACTTTTGGTAAGTTAGATGTATTAGTAAATAATGCAGGAATATCAAAGTTTGGATTATTGATGGATATGTCTTTAGAAGAAATAAATGATTTAGTAAACACCAACTTGATGGGAGCAATATATCTTTCTAAACTAGCTATTAATAATATGATGAGAAATGGTGGTAATATAATAAATATTTCATCTGTTTGGGGAGAAGTAGGAGCATCATGTGAAGTTATATATTCAGCAACTAAGGGAGGGCTTAATTTATTTACTAAAGCTTTAGCAAAAGAAGTGGCTTCATTTAATATAAGGGTAAATTCAGTAGCACCAGGAGTTATTAATACGGAAATGAATAATGTACTTGATAGTGAAGATAAGGAAGTTTTAAAGAATGAAATACCGATGATGAGATTCGGTGAGGCTCATGAAGTAGCAAGAGTGGTTAGCTTTTTATGTGAGGATAAATGTAAATATCTTACTGGACAAATAATAAGAATAGATGGTGGATTTATTTAAATTATAGTAGGAATATATGGTGGAATATTATGATAAAAATAAAGATAGACAAAAATAAAAAAGGTGAGCCTAATTTCAAATTACATTTTAAGAAGATTGATGAAAGAGAAGAAAGGTTTTTAAAGCGAGCATTAATGGAAGGCAGGGAGATAAAGGGAAGTTTTAAATATGAAATTCCTCTTAGGTTTTTTATGCCTATTATCAGGAATATAAAAAAAGAAAATTTAAAGGTTGATAGATATAGTAAAAATACATTTTATGAATTTTCAGATAGGTATGATGAAAAATATTATTATTCATTTGAGATAAATGCAAAGTATATGAAGAAATGGCGTCAGGAAGAGTGTCCAGATATTTTCAAGGTTGAAATAGATAGTGAAACACTAGAGCTAAAAAAAGAAGTTGTATTTAAAAAGATTGATAGAAGAATAAAAGATGCTTAAGATTTTAGCATCTTTTATTTTTAGTTAAGTTTATCATTAGCCTTTGATAAGGTAAACTTAAATAACACTCCATTTAAGCTATTGGTCATGGAATAAGCACTATTATGAAGTTCTAAAATTTTCTGAACAATTGCAAGTCCAAGCCCAAAGCTATTGGTAGATCTATCACCAGATTTATCAAGTTTATAAAACTTAATAAATATATTAGAAAGTTCTTCTTCAGGAATATGAGTACCAGTATTTTCAATAGATATTTCAAAGTTATCAGTATTTTCAATGATACTTATATTTATATAATTTCCACAGGGAGTATATTTTATTGAGTTGGTAATTAGGTTTTGAATTACCTGTTCAATTTTAAGGATATCACCTTGTACATAAGCAAAGTCAGGAACAGCTATATAGTTTACTGTAATGTCTTTTTCTTTTAGCTCTAAGTTAAGATTTTTAACTTTAGCACTTATCAGTCTTACTATATTAAAACTTTCTATTTGTAAAAGCATTGAATTTGACTCTAACTTTGAAAGCTCCAGCATACTGGTAACTAGCGTATTCATTTTTCCTGCTTCATCAATAATTGTTTCAAGATATATTTGGGCATTTTCAGGAGAAACAATACCATCTTTTAATCCTTCGGCATAACCACTGATTATGCCAATAGGAGTTTTTAAATCATGGCTTACGCTGGCTACAAAATCTTTACGCATAGTTTCAAGTTCACGTTCTTTTTCTATGTCAGCCTCTAATTTTATATTTTTCTCTTTTAAATCATCAAGAGATTTTTTTAAATTAGCTGATAGAAAGTTCAGTGTCATTGCTAAGCTTCCAATTTCATCATCAGAGGATACATTACATTTTACACTGAAATCCAAGTTTGACATCTTCCTTGCAATATTATTTAAATTTTTCAATGGTTTAGCTATAAGATTGGCATAAACTATTGAAAGAAATGTTGCAACAATAATGAATCCAATCAGCATATAGAAGTAAAAGGTTTTTATAACTGAACTAGCTTCTTTTATTGGCTGTATTGATGATACAGAAATAAATAATGCATCATTGTTATTTTGTAATGACATAGGTGAAATAATACCAATTTGTTTTGTATTGCTAGAGCGATTAGTAAAAATAGTAGCAAGGGGTGCATTTTCATCTAATACTGTATTAATAAGTTTAGTATTATATAGTAGTTCAGCACAAAAATTTGTAAGTGTAGAAAAAGTATTATCTGAATTTTGATTATTGGATACATAAACAACATCATTTCTATTTAATGGAATAATAGCAACTCTAGAAGAGTTTTTTTCTTCATAATTTGTTAGTGCATCAGATAATACCTCATTATTATGTATTTGATAAGAATACATATATCTAAATTCATTAGCTTGATTAAGAAGATAGTCTTTCTTTTTATATAGATAAAATTCTTCAAAAAAAACAAGTTGAAAGAATAAAGTTATAAAAAATACTCCTAATATTAACCCTAAGGTTATGGTAAATAATTTTTTGCTGATACTTTTACTATTGGTTAACATCAAATTTATACCCACTTCCTCTTACAGTTATAATGTAATTTGCTTTTTCTCCAAGTTTTTCTCTTAGCCTTTTAATATTTGTATCTACTGTACGAAGATCTCCATAATAGTCTATTCCCCAAACATTATCTAGAATAGTATCTCTAGTTAATGCAATGCCAATATTATCAGATAAATAAACAAGAAGCTCGTACTCTTTTGGTGAAAGGGCAAGTTGAACATTATTAACTTTTATTTCATGAGAAAGCTTATTTATTGTAAGACCATTATAATTTTTTGTAGAAGATTGATTTTCACAAAGATCAGCAGTTCTTTTTAAAAGTGCTTTAACTTTTGCTACAAGAATTTTAGGAGAGAAAGGTTTGGTTACATAATCATCAGCTCCTATATCATAGCCATAAAGTTTATCTTCTTCCTGACTTTTGGCAGTAAGAAGAATTATTGGAATATCAGATACTGTTCTAATATTTTCAAGAACAGTTAGGCCATCAATTTTAGGCATCATTATATCTAAAAGGATAAGGTCAACATTATTATTTTTAAAAACCTTAAGACCTTCTTCACCATCACAGGCTTCAATCACAGAAAATCCTTCACTTAATAGATAATCTTTCAGTAAAAAACGTATTCTAATTTCATCTTCAATAATAAGTATTGTTTTATTCATAAATAAGTCCTCCATTATATACTTAATAATAATTATAGTCTAAAAACTTAAAAATAAAAACATGTTAATATATTATTGTAATTAATATTTAAACATATTATTATAAAAAGAAGTGGATTAAAAATGGATTTTAGCTGTCCATAAAGGCATTTAAAACAATTATAGGAGATGGGAAAGGAAATTATCAGATGATAAAATTAAATTTTGATGTTAAAAAACACAAATTAGAAAACGGGTTAGAAGTATTAACAATAAAAAAGGATACACAAATATCTTCTATTAATGTAGGAATAAAGGTTGGCTCATTAAATGAAAGTAAGGATGAAAAAGGGATTTCACATTTTATTGAGCATATGATGTTTAAAGGAACAATTAAAAGAGGTTTTGAAAAGTTAAATGATGATTTAGAATCATTAGGCGGAGAATATAATGCATACACTGATTATTCCATTACTGTTTACTCTATAAGTTGCTTAGAAGAGGAATTGGGAAATGCAATAGAGTTATTGGGAGATATGGTTACTAATTCTGTATTTTTAAAAGAGGAGATAGAAAAAGAAAGAGGAGTAATTCTTGCAGAAATGAAAGCAAGTATGGATAGTGTAGAAGATTTAAGCTTTAAGAGAGTTAATGAAATTGCCTTTGAAAAAAGCTGTTTAAGATATGATGTGGCAGGAACAGAAAAGAATGTAAAGAAATTTACTAGAAAAGATATTATTAGTTATTATGAAAAGCACTATATACCTAATAATACATTAATAACTATGGTTTCATCTTTAGAGCATGAAGAAGCTTTAGAGAAAATAAAAGAAAACTTTGGGCATTGGCAATCAAAAGAATTAGTTGCAGTAGAAATATTTGATGAGCAGAATAAGGCCATTAGGAAAACAACTTATAAGAAAAATATTGAATTAAGTACTATAATGTATCTATTTACTTTTTACGATTTAGAAAAGGATTTAGAATTACCACTTAGAATACTTAATCATAGATTAGGAGAAAGTTCTAATTCACTTTTATTTAGAGAAGTAAGGGAAATTAGAGGGCTTGCCTATGATATATATTCACATCTTGATATGACCAATCATATAAAGTCATTATACATTTATACCGCTGTAGCTGAAGAAGATGTTAATAAAACAATAGAAGCAATAAATGAAATTTTAGAAGGGGTTAAGAAGAAGAAGATAGAAATTGGAGAAAGGGACCTTGATATAATGAAGAAGGTTCATAAAACAGCTGTTATTTCAACTTTAGATGATTCTTCTGAATTATGCAGTTATATTTTAAATCAATCCATAGAAGATGAGGATATTTATGAGTTTTTACATGATATGGAGAGAATTAATAATATTACAAGTGATGAAATTTATGAGGTAGCTAATAAAGTCTTAAAAAATCCAACTATTCATATATTAAAATCTTAAAAGGTGGATATAATTATGAATATAATTACAAAAATAGAATGTGGAAATCGTAATAAAAATAGAGTTAATATATATATTGATGAAGAATATGCTTTTTCAGTGGATATGGAAATTGTATATAAAGAAGGATTAAAAGTTAAAGATTCAGTAGATTATGATAAATTAAAGAAGATTATTGAAGAAGATAATTATATTAAATGTAAAAATGCTGCCATAAGAATAATTGAAAGGTTTTATAAAAGTGAAAAGGAAATAAAAGATAAATTATTAAAAAAGGAATTTGATAATAATACTGTTAATAGGACTTTATCATTTTTAAAAGAATATAATTTAATAAATGATGAAAAACTTGTATCTATGTATGTAAAAGATAGATTAAGAAATCAAGGAGAAAAAAAGATAAAGTATAGTTTGATGCAAAAAGGAATAAGTGAGGAGCTTATTTATAGAGAGCTAAATAAGGTTAATAATGATGATTTAGAAGATATAGCTTATAATTTAGCATTAAAGAAGTACGAAGTTCTAAGTAAAAGGGAAAATGATAAATATAAATTATATCAAAAGCTTACTAGATATTTAATGGGCAGAGGATATGGATATGATTTAGTCTCTAGGGTAGTGAAGAGAATAGTTAATTAAGAATAATTATGAAGGGAGCCTTTATGAGAGAGTTAGTAGCATATATTATTTGTGCTATAATTGTATTATATGGTATAAGGGAAAGTATACTTACAGCATTTGAAGAAAGAACTTTGAAATATTCAGTATACAAAGTTTTATATTATTTTTCTATTTTGCTGACATTTTTTCTGGTAATTGTTAATTTAAATTTAGTAATGACTGTAATTATAAGATTTAAATTGCAATACTTGACCTTTATATATAATACAAAGTATACCAATAGCATTATACTAATTATATTTTTCTGTATTAGCCAGAATATTATTTATGTATTGTTAAAGCTATTATCTCAACATGTTATTTCAGCATTTAAAAGCAATGAAAAGAGGGCTATATCCTTATGCATTATTTCAGGATTTTTAGGGTTTATTAAAGGATTAGTAATTATACTAATAGTTTTTGTTGGTGTAATTACTTACAATAGAACCATAGGAGCCAATAATAAAATAGATTTATTTAGTGATTTTTCATCCTATAATAAAATAAAAACTATTATATTTACCAATAGTAGTTTCAATACTGATATGTATCCGATGAATGACAACACAATTTCTACAGCTAATAATATTATCTATTATAATGGAGTAACCTTAGAAGAAGGTATACAATCTAATGAGGAAATCGATAATAAGGCTAAAGAAATAATAAAATTTTGTGATGATGATAGAAGTAAGGCCAAGAGGATATATACATGGATAGGTACCAATATCCAGTATGATTCAGAAAAGGCATCAAAGGCTTTAAATGAAGAGGAGCTAGATGGTAGTGGCTCAATTACTGCTTGGCATAGTGGTAAAGGAATATGCTTTGATTATGCATGTCTTTATGTATCAATGGCAAGGGCAGCAGGATTAAAGGTAAGGTTAGTTACGGGAGAGGCATTTGATGGTAAGAGTTATGGTTCTCATGCTTGGAATCAAGTTTATCTGTCAGATGAAAGAAGATGGATAAATGTTGATACGACCTTTTATATTTCTGGAGATTATTTTGATAGCAATTTATTTGAAGAAGATCATATAGAAGAAGAAATTGCCGGTGAATGGTAAATAAGAAAAGCACTTTAGCTAAAGTGCTTTTTTATTTTTGGAAAGAATAAGTTTTATTGCCTTTTCGCAGTCAAGGTCAGAGCTATCTAAGGCCCAAGCTAAATTGAAATAAATTAGAGCTTTGTTGCTTTCCTGCTTCATAGCATAGCAATATGCTAGGTTAAAATAGTATTTACTTTCTTTTTGAAATTCCAAAGATTTTTTTATCATCTTTATAGCAGAATCAAAATCTCTTAATTTTATATAGCACACACCAATATTATAATAAGAGCATGGAACATTGACATTTGAATCAATTGACAACCTATATGAATTTATTGCTTTTTGAAACTGTTTTTCAGTATAGAATTTATTACCTTCATTGAAGTGATTCATTTTTCCCTCCTATGATTTATAAATATATTTTAATTATGTTCTCCATATGGGAATATTATTCATTAAATTATATTATTTTACAGGGTATATTATGAAAATTATAAAAAAATAGAATGAAAAATTTTCATTAAAATATGTTATAATATAGTAAAAATGGAATATAATATACATAATTGTATATAAATATAAAATAGAAAGAGAGATATATTATGGGGAAGTATAAAGTAGGTATTGATGTAGGCTCAACTACTATTAAAGTATTAGTAATTGATGAAAATAATAATATTAAATATAGCACTTATAAAAGACATTTTTCAGACATAAAAACTACCTTAAAAGAGAGCCTAGAACAATGTTATAAATTTATAGGTAATAGCAATGTTAAAATGATGGTGACTGGTTCAGGTGGACTAGCTGTATCTAAATGGCTAGAGTTATCTTTCGAACAAGAAGTTATTGCTTGTAATAAAGCCATAGAAACCTTTATACCTCAAACAGATGTAGCTATAGAGTTAGGGGGAGAAGATGCAAAGATAACTTATTTTAGCAGTGGGATAGAACAGAGAATGAATGGAAGTTGTGCAGGAGGTACTGGAGCATTTATAGATCAAATGGCAGTACTTTTAAATACTGATGCTATAGGAATTAATAAATTATCTAAAAATGCAGAGATAATTTATCCTATAGCTTCTAGATGCGGGGTATTTGCTAAAACAGACATACAACCATTAATTAATGAAGGTGCAAGAAAAGAAGATATTGCTGATTCAATTTTCCAAGCAGTTGTTAATCAGACTATTAGCGGATTAGCATGTGGTAAACCTATAAGAGGACGAGTAGCATTTTTAGGAGGACCACTTCATTTCTTAGATGGACTTAGAAATAGATTTATTAAGACTTTAAATTTAAAAGAAGGTGAGTACATAGTCCCTAAGGAATCCCACTACTATGTGGCCATAGGAGCGGCGTTATTGGCAAAAGACGAAAAGTATGTACAGCTTGATAATATAATAAGAAAAATCAGTACCATAAAAGTAGAAGATGATGGGAAGGGGCATATGGAGCCTTTATTTAATGACAATGATGATTATGAAGAGTTCAAGAAAAGACATGAAGATGATAAGGTTAAGAGAGCTGATTTAAACACTTATAGAGGTAAGGCATTTTTGGGAATTGATGCAGGTTCAACAACTACTAAGGCAGCTCTTATTGGTGAGGAAGGTCAACTGTTATATTCATATTATAATAGTAATGAAGGTAGTCCCTTAAATAAGAGTATAGAAATATTAAAGGATTTATATAAAAAGCTTCCTAAAGAAGTGGAAATAGTAAAAAGTACAGTAACAGGTTATGGTGAAGGACTAATTAAGACAGCCTTAGGAATAGATATTGGAGAAATTGAGACCATATGTCATTTTAAAGGAGCAGAGGCTTTTTTGCCAGGGGTAGACTTTATTTTGGATATTGGTGGACAAGATATGAAAGCCTTGAAGATGAAAGAAGGAAATATTGATAATATTTTGATAAATGAGGCATGTTCTTCAGGGTGTGGGTCATTTATAGAAAGTTTCAGTAAATCATTGAACCTTCCTATTAAAGAGTTTGCGAAACTTTCTATTGAAGCTAAGAAACCAGTAGATTTAGGCTCTAGATGTACTGTATTTATGAATTCAAAAGTTAAACAGGCACAGAAGGAAGGCTATGAAGTTGCAGATATATCAGCAGGTTTATGTTATTCAGTAATAAAAAATGCTTTATATAAGGTTATAAAGATACGCAATTTTGAAGAGTTAGGTAAAAAAGTTATTGTACAAGGTGGAACATTTTATAATGATGGTGTTCTTAGAAGTTTTGAAAAGATAACAGGAATAAATGTAGTACGTCCAGATATTTCAGGTATAATGGGAGCTTTTGGTGCAGCATTAATAAGTAGGGAAAGATATATAGAAGGTAAAGAGACAACATTAGTATCAAAAGAGGAGCTAGGAGATATAAAAATAGCAATCAATACTATGAGATGCGGTGGCTGTGGTAATAATTGTCTTTTAACAATTAATAAGTTTTCCAATGGTAAGAAGTTCATTACAGGAAATAGATGCGAGAAGCTTTTGGGAAATATGAAAGGAAAAAGAGAAATCCCTAACTTATTTAAATATAAGTTAGAAAGAGCTTTTGACTATACTCCTCTAGAAGAAAGTCAAGCGGAAAGAGGGGTAATTGGTATACCAAGAGTACTTAATATGTATGAAAATTATCCATTTTGGTTTACTCTTTTAACAAGTTTAAAATTTAGAGTAGAGATATCACCATTATCCAGTAGGAAGATATATGATAAAGGAATTGAGACAATTCCATCAGAATCAGCATGTTATCCAGCAAAAATATCTCATGGACATATATTGTGGCTTATAGAAAAGGGAATTAAAAATATATTCTATCCATGTGTAGCATATGAATACAAAGAAGACCCTACAGTAGACAACCATTATAACTGTCCAATGGTAACATCATATCCAGAGGTTATTAAGAATAATATTGATGAAATAAAGAAGCAGGAAATAAACTTTATTTCACCTTTCCTTTCATTAAGCAATGAAGAAAAATTAGCAAAAAGAATATATATAGTATTTAAGGAATTTGGTGTGTCTATAAAGGAAGCTAAGGAAGCTGTTAAGAAGGCTTTTGAAGAAAGAGAAAAATTTGTAACAGATATAAGGAAAAAAGGTGAAGAGGTTATTAAATATATTGAAGAAAATCATATAAAAGGGATAGTGCTTAGCGGTAGACCTTATCATGTAGATCCAGAAATTAATCATGGATTAACAGATATAATTACTTCTTATGGGATGGCAGTTCTTACAGAAGATAGTGTTGCTCATTTAGATAAGGTTGAAAGACCTCTTAGGGTTGTGGATCAATGGATGTATCATAGTAGATTATATAGGGCAGCATCTTATGTAAAAAATAATCCAAACTTAGAACTTATTCAAATTACTTCCTTTGGCTGCGGACTTGATGCCATAACATCAGACCAAGTTAATGAAATTTTATCATCAGCAGGAAAGATGTATACCCTTATAAAGATTGATGAAGGAAGTAACCTTGGAGCAGTAAGAATTAGAATTAGGTCATTAAAAGCAGCGATTGAAGAAAGAGAAAGAAAAGGTATTAAGCTAAAGCCGGTGACACAAGTGAATAAAAGAAATATTTTTACTAAGGAAATGAGGAAAGATTATACAATCCTTTGTCCTCAAATGTCACCAATACACTTCGATTTTGTTGAAGCAGCAGCTAAGAGTATTGGATATAATGTAGAAGTAATGCCATCCATTGATAAGGAAGCAATAGAGTATGGATTGAAATATGTGAATAATGATGCCTGCTATCCGTCAATTATTGTGGTAGGACAAATGATTCGTGCTTTGATGTCAGGAAAATATGATTTAAATAAGACTGCTGTAATAATGAGTCAGACAGGAGGCGGTTGTAGGGCTACAAATTATATAGGATTTATTAAAAAAGCCTTAAGGGAAGCAGGTTTTGATAATATTCCAATAATATCATTAAATGCTTTGGGTATGGAAAAGCAGCCAGGATTTGAAATAACACCAGCTTTTGTTAATAGAGGGCTTATGGCTATATTATATGGAGATTTATTTATGAGAGTCTTATATAGGGTAAGACCGTATGAAAAAGTTAAAGGAGCAGCAAATACTTTATATAAGAAATGGAAAGATGTTGCATGCCAAAATGTGAAAAACGGAAAATGGATAGAATTTAGCAAAAATGTTCAAGATATAGTAAAAGATTTTGATGAGTTAGAATTATTAGATATAAAGAAACCAAAGGTGGGAGTAGTAGGAGAAATTCTTGTTAAATTTCATCCAACAGCAAATAATGACATAGTTTCACAATTAGAAAAGGAAGGTGTTGAAGCTGTTGTACCAGATCTTCTAGATTTTTTCTTATATTCATGTTATGATGCTGAATTTAAATATAAATATCTTTCTGGAAGCTATAAATCCATGCAGTTAAATAAATTAGCAATTAGGATAATAGAGTTATATAGAAAGAAAATTAAAACAGAATTAAGCAAGAGTAAGAGATTTGAATATCCAATGCATATAAAGGATTTAGGGAAGAAAGCATCAAAAGTATTGTCTCTAGGCAACCAAACAGGTGAAGGGTGGCTTCTTACAGGAGAGATGCTAGAACTTATTGATACAGGTGTAAATAATATTGTATGTGTACAGCCTTTTGCATGTTTACCTAATCATGTTACAGGTAAAGGAATGATAAAGAAACTTAAGGAACTTTATCCTTTATCAAATATAGTAGCAGTTGATTATGATCCTGGTGCATCAGAGGTAAATCAGATCAATAGAATTAAACTTATGCTGGCTGTGGCATTTAAAAATATAGATTTAGAAAATAAGTATAGTGAAAAGTATGAAATTAATGAAGAAGCAGTAAGTGAAGTTGCAATAAAATTAAATAATTAACAGTGAAATAAGAGAAAAATAAAAAAGATACGACATTTTTTTATTTTTCTCTTTATTTTTTTCGGACTTTTGACTATAATGTATGTATGTTTTAAAGGGAAAATTAATGGCAGGAGAGATAATATGAACGAAAATAATCCATATATACTAGTACTGGGGGCATCAATAGTAGATATAATTGGTTTTAGTAAGAGAGAATTTAAGGCAAAGGATTCAATTCCAGGATCTATAAAGATTTCGCTTGGGGGAGTTTGCAGAAATATTGCTGAGAATTTAGCTAGGGTAGGTATAAACACAGAATTCATTTCTATATTGGGAGATGATGCTAATGGGAGAAATATCTTAGAACATTCTAAGAGAATAGGTTATAAGATGGACAATTCATTAATATTAAAAGATGAATGTACACCTACATATATGGCAATACTAAATGAGCATGGTGAAATGGAGTCTGCAATAGTAGATATGGATAGCTTAGATAAAATGGAAAGTAGTTTTATAGATTCAAAAGCTGAAATTTTTGAAAATGCTGAGTATACTATTGTAGATTCAGACAACCCTGAATTATTAGAGTATGTTTTAAAGAAATTTCAAGGAAAAACTAAATTTATATTAGATCCAGTTTCAGCAAATAAAGCAACAAAAATAAGCCACTTGATGAAGTATTTCCATACAATAAAACCAAATAGATTAGAGACTGAAGCTTTATGTGGTTTTAAAATCAATGGTTATGAGGATTTGCAAAAAGCAGGAAGATACTTCTTAGAGCAAGGTGTTGAAAATGTATTTATAAGTTTAGATGCAGATGGGATTTACTATCTTACAAAAGGTGAAGAAGGTACTATATGCCAAAATGATAAGATAGACATAAAAAATGTAACAGGTGCTGGAGATTCGTTTGTAGCTGGATTAGGATTAGGATATATGAATGGGTTATCTATAATTGAAACATTAAAGTATGCAATTGCAATGTCAATAATTACTATTACACATGAAGATACTATTAATCCAGCAATAAGTAATGAATACGTTGAAAATTACATGAATAAAATGAGTTGGAAATAATTGTTTTTAAGAGATGCTTAGCGTCTCTTTTTTTTATGCTTAGGAAATAGTTAAAAAGAAAGTATGATTTTACATAATAAAAATAAAGGAATATTTATATAAGAGAGAAGAAATAAAAAAAGTATATAGGCGTAAATAAAATACTCGTAAATGAGTATAATAATTAATAAAACACTGCACAAATAAACTTTCAGTATAAATACTAAATAGATGGACAAAATATTTATGAGGTGATAAGTATGGGAAGTAAATTAAAAATTAATAAGAAAGAAAATAAGAATATAAGTCATAATCCTCGAGCAGAAAGTGTTAAATCATGTTTTGGAGAACCTAAAGCAAAGCCATATGATCCAACAGATTTTAAGATTTAATTTTTTGAGCATTCTAGCAATTTTTAGTCAGTGTTTAAGGCTGTAAAAAATAAATTTAATTATTTGGAATAGTTGAATGAAGATAGATAATAATAAAAAAGTTATAAGATTTATCAGTTGATGAAAAATAAATAAAATATATAAATGAACTGGAACCTATAAGATAGACACTTATAAAATAGATTCTATCTATATAGGTTCTTTTTGTGTACAATAAATAAATGTTGATATACATATTAAGTATTTAATATAATTATATTATAAATAATACATAATGCTTATTATTTGGAGGGGACTATATGGAACATGATGTTGTAACTAAAGAAAAAGGTAAAATAAAAGTAAAGGAGCCTAAAAAATATAGTGTCATTATGGAAAATGATGATTTTACAACAATGGAATTTGTCATTGATGTATTGATGAGCGTGTTTAATAAAGATAGCGTAGAAGCTAATAGAATAATGCTTGATGTACATTCTAAAGGAAGAGGAGTAGTAGGAACTTATCCATATGATATTGCTGTTACAAAAGTATCAATAGCAATGGATATGGCTAAAGAAGAAGGATTTCCCTTTATGATAACTATTGAGGAGGTTTAATGTATGCAGGTGACAAAAGAAGTTAATGAAGTAATAGTTGCTGCAATTGAATATGCTAGAGAAAATAAGCATGAATATGTGACAGCTGAACACATATTATATAAATGTACTTTTATAGAAAAAGTACAAAATGCCATGGAGAAATGTGGTGCAGATATTGAAAATTTAAGAAAAAATCTAAATGAATATTTTAATGAGTATATAAAGACTACAGAAAATACAGGTATTCAAGAAAGCTATAGTTTTCAGCAAGTGATATTAACATCTGGAGAGCAGGCTATGGCTTCTGGTAAAAATGTCATAGAAATTGAACATATTTTATCAGTTATATATATGATGGAAGATAGTTATGCTTTATATTTTTTAAATTTAGAGGGAATAGATAAAAGAAATCTTCTTTTTACTTTATGTCATAAAGAAGGGAATGTAAAGTCAGAAGAAGGTGGAGAAAAATCATCAAAAAATAAAGGTGAGCAAAAAGGCAGTAATAAATCTATAATTGAGAAGTATACTGTAAATTTAAATGAATTTGTTAAAGAGCAAGATAATAATTTGCTTATAGGGCGTCAAGATATTTTAGATAGAACTATACAGATTCTATGCAGAAGAACTAAAAATAATCCTATTCATGTTGGAGAGCCAGGTGTAGGAAAGACATCTATAGTGTTAGGGCTTGCTAGACTTATTAATGAAGGTAAGGTTCCAGAAAAACTTAAGAACTCAGAAATATATTCTCTTGATATTGGTGGGTTATTGGCAGGAACTAAGTATAGAGGCGATTTTGAAGAGAGAATAAAAAAAGTGCTAGAGCAGATTAAGCATAGAGTTAATCCAATAGTTTATATTGATGAGATACACTCAATAGTAGGAGCAGGAGCTTTAGGTGGTGGTTCTTTAGATGCATCTAATCTTCTTAAGCCATATTTAATGGAAGGAAAGATAAAATTTATTGGTGCAACTACTTTTGATGAATATAAAAAACATTTTGAAAAGGATAAAGCTCTTACAAGAAGATTTCAGACAGTGGAAGTAAAGGAGCCTAGCATTAACGAAACTGTTGAAATTATTAATGGAATTAAAAAGTCGTATGAAGAATATCATAATGTATCTTATACTGATAAGGCTATTGAAAGTGCAGTTATTTTAAGTAATAAGTATATAAATGATAAATTCTTACCGGATAAGGCTATTGATGTTATAGATGAAGCTGGTGCATCTATTTCTATGGAAAATAGTGAAGAAAGAACATTAATTGATAATGTTAAAATTGAAGAAATAATTTCAAAAATGTGTCATATTCCTAAGAAAACAGTTGAAAAGGATGAAATTGAAGCTTTAATGACTTTAGAAAATAAATTAAAGCTTAATATTTTTGGACAAAATGTTGCCATAGATGAAGTTGTAAAATGTATAAAGATGTCAAGAGCTGGACTTAAAGATGAAGGCAAACCTGTTGCTTCAATGCTTTTTGTTGGACCTACAGGTGTAGGGAAAACAGAAATATGCAGAGTGTTATCAAAGGAATTAGGGATAAAACTTATTAGATTTGATATGAGTGAATATGGTGAAAAGCATGCAGCATCTAAGCTTATTGGAGCGCCACCAGGTTATGTAGGGTATGAAGAGGGTGGACTACTTACGGATTCAGTCCGTAAGAATCCATATTCTGTATTACTATTAGATGAAATTGAAAAAGCTCACCCAGATATTTTAAGTGTATTACTTCAGGTAATGGATTATGCTACACTTACAGATAACCAAGGTAGAAAAGCTGATTTTAGAAATGTAATACTAATTATGACTTCCAATGCAGGTGCCAAGGAAATTGGCAAAAATAAGGTAGGCTTTGGTGAAAGAGTAGTACAAGTAGAAGCCATCAAGGATGAAGTAAAACGATTCTTCACTCCAGAATTTAGAAATAGATTAGATAAAATTGTGGTATTTAACCATATAGATAAAGAAATGACAAGAAATATAACTATAAAAGAAATCGGTTTATTTAAAGAACAATTATTAAGTAAAAATATAATATTAGAATTTGATGAGTCTGTTATAAATCATATAAGCAATGAAGGGGTTTCTAAAGAATATGGAGCAAGAGAAATCAGTAGAATAATAAATTCAGAAATTAAGGCATTGTTAATTGATGAAGTATTGTTTGGTAGATTAAAAGATGGTGGAAAGGCTAAAGTTGTATTTAATGATAGTAAATATGATATAGAGTTTTAGAAAATATAAAATTAACTATTTTTAAAGATAAATTTTATTGACAAAAAATATTTTATAGAATAATATAAAAACAAATAATATAAATTAAAAACTGTGATAAAGAGGAGTACGGATTAGGAAGTATTAAGAGAGGAAGGTCTTGGCTGAAAGCCTTCTATATGGAATATCCCGAAGGTAGCTTTTGAGTTTCTTTGCTGAAAGTTTAGTAATTAGTAGGCAAAGACGGCGTTCATAGCCGTTATTGAATTAAGAGCCCATAATAATGGCCAATATTTATTTAGTATAGTTTAAAGTTGAAATGCTAAAATAGTATTGTGCCTGTGGGAATAAAGGTGGTACCGCGAGTCTTCGTCCTTTTTTAGGACTTAGGCTCTTTTTTATTTGTACAATTTATTAAACTAAGGAGGTTTCTGTAATGGAAGAAAAAAACAATTTACCTACCACGTATAATCCAAAAGAATTTGAAGAAAGAATTTATAAAATTTGGGAAGAGAAGAAATATTTCACACCAGTAGTTGATAAGAGCAAAAAGCCTTTTTCAATTGTTATGCCACCGCCAAATATAACTGGTAGATTGCACTTAGGGCATGCATTAGACAATACTCTTCAAGATATGCTTATTAGATTTAAAAGAATGCAAGGATACTGTACTTTATGGTTACCAGGACAAGATCATGCATCTATTGCTACAGAAGTTAAAGTTGAAAATGAGTTATTGAAGCAAGGATTAGTAAAAAAAGAAATGGGAAGAGAAGCTTTCCTTGAAAAAGTTTGGGAATGGTCTGATGAATATAGAGGTCATATAAGAGAACAACTTAAGAAGATGGGAGTATCTGCGGATTTCTCAAGAGAAGCGTTTACAATGGATGAAAATTTAAACAAAGCTGTAAGAACTGTCTTTGTTAAGTTATATAATGAAGGACTTATATATCAAGGAAACAGAATAACTAACTGGTGTCCTAAATGTACAACAGCATTGTCAGATGCAGAAATAGAATACGAAGAAAAAGAAGGAAGCTTCTGGCACATAAATTATCCATTATCTGATGGTTCAGGATTCTTAGAAATAGCAACAACAAGACCAGAAACATTATTAGGAGATACAGCAGTTGCTGTTAACCCAAATGATGATAGATTTAAACATTTAATTGGTAAGACATTAAAGTTACCGCTAACTGATAGAGAAATACCAGTAGTTGGTGATGAATATGTTGATATAGAATTTGGAACTGGTGCTGTTAAAATAACTCCTGCACATGATCCAAATGATTTTGAAGTTGGTAAGAGACATAACCTTCCACAAATAAGAGTTATGGATGACCATGGTATAATAAATGAATTAGGTGGAAAATATCAAGGGCTTGATAGATATGAAGCTAGAAAACAAATGGTTGAAGATTTAGACAAATTAGGTCTATTAGTTAAGATAAAACCGCATACTCATAATGTTGGAACACATGATAGATGTGGAACAGTTATTGAACCAATAATATCTAAGCAATGGTATGTTAAGATGGAATCTTTAGCTAAGCCAGCTATTGAAGCTGTAAGAGGCGGAAAAACTAAATTTGTTCCAGAAAGATTTGATAAAATCTACTTCAACTGGATGGAAAATATTCAAGATTGGTGTATATCAAGACAATTATGGTGGGGACATAGAATACCAGTTTACTACTGTAATGATTGTGGACATATGATGGTTGAAGTTGATGCACCATGTAAATGTTCAAAATGCGAAAGCACTAATTTAAGACAAGAAGATGACGTTCTTGATACATGGTTCTCATCTGCACTTTGGCCTTTCTCAACTTTAGGATGGCCTAATAAAACAGAAGATTTAGAATACTTCTATCCAACTAACGTTCTTGTTACAGGATACGATATAATCTTCTTCTGGGTAGCTAGAATGATATTCTCAGGGATTCATAATATGGGAGAAACTCCATTTGATACAGTATTAATCCACGGTATTATAAGAGACTCTCAAGGTAGAAAGATGAGTAAGTCACTTGGTAATGGAGTAGATCCATTAGAAGTTATTGAAGAATATGGTGCTGATGCCTTAAGATTTATGCTTGTAACAGGTAATTCACCAGGAAATGATATAAGATATATTCCTGAAAGAGTTGAAGCAGCAAGAAACTTTGCTAACAAAATGTGGAATGCATCAAGATTCGTTATGATGAACTTAGATAAAGAAGTTATGGCTAAATATGCTGAATGCAAAGAATATAGCTTAGCTGATAAATGGATTTTATCTCAAATGAATACTCTTGTTAAAGAAGTAACTGAAAATATGGAAAAATACGAATTAGGAATAGCACTTCAAAAAGTTTATGACTTTATGTGGACTGAATTCTGTGATTGGTATATAGAACTTGTTAAACCAGTATTCTTCAGCGATGATGAAAAGCAAAAAGGAATAGTATACAACGTATTATATACTGTATTAACTACAGGATTAAAATTATTACATCCAGTAATGCCATTCATTACAGAAGAAATATATACTACTTTAACTGATGGTGAATCAATAACTATCTCAACTTGGCCAAAATTCAACGAAACATTAGTTGATGCTAAGGCTGAAAAAGATATGGAATACATCATAGAAGCTATTAAATCTTTAAGAAATGTTAGAGCTGAAATGAATGTACCACCATCAAGAAAAGCTAAAGTAATAAGCTATATTAATGATGAAGCTAGAGATGCATTTAATGCAGGTACAGCTTATATTGAAAAATTAGCTTCAGCTTCAGATGTTGAATTTATAAATGATAAAGCATTAGTTCCTGAAAATGCTGTATCAGTAGTAGTTAAAGGTGGAGAATTATTTATGCCACTACTTGACTTAGTTGATAAGGAAAAGGAACTTGAAAGATTAAATAAAGAAAAGAGCAAACTTGAAGGTGAAATAACTAGAATAGAAAAGAAACTTTCTAATGCAGGATTTGTTGCAAAAGCTCCAGAGGCTGTAGTAGAAGGTGAAAAAGCAAAAATGGCTAAATATCAAGAAATGCTTGATGCTGTTTTAGTTAGAATAGATACTTTAAAATAGTTTATAAAAAATGGATATCTACGTTGGTAGATGTCCATTTTTTGTAAGGAAAATTTAAGATGAATCTGTTAAATAGTAGAGCAATAAATTTTGCATTTTTGTTAATTATACATTATATTTAAATAAAGGTGAAAATAAAAAATAAAATTTTGGGGTGGTTTGATGAAATACCAAGAAGCAATAAAATATATAACAGAAGTAGGGAATTTTGGCTCTAATTATGGCTTAGAAAGAACATATAAATTATTGGAATTTCTTGATAATCCTCATGGGAAACTAAAAATAATCCATGTAGCAGGGACAAATGGTAAGGGGTCTACCACGGCAATGATTACTTCTATGTTAAAGGAAGCTGGATATAAAGTAGGCATGTACACTTCTCCATTCTTAGAAGAATTTGAAGAGAGAATTCAAATTAATGGGAATAATATACCTAAGGAAAAACTTGCACAGCTTATGACAAAGATTAAGTATGCTGTAGATAAGGTGATAGAAGAGGGGTATAATCATCCTACGGAGTTTGAAATAATAACAGCATTGATGTTTTTATATTTTGCTACTGAAAAGGTGGATTTTGCAGTAGTGGAAGTAGGCCTTGGAGGAAGACTTGATTCTACCAATGTAATAACACCTATCTTGTCTGTAATTACTTCTATAAGTTTTGATCATACAAATATTTTAGGAAATACCTTAGAAGAAATTGCTAGAGAAAAGGCTGGTATAATTAAGGCAGGTATACCCACTTTAATATATCCTCAAGAAGAGATAGTAGAAAAAGTGCTGAGCGAAAAATGTGAGGAGTTAGGTGCAAAGCTTTATAAGATAAATAAAGATGATGCAAAATTAGTTGAGATAATTAAGGAAGATAAGATATATCAGCTAGTAAAGGTGAAGTTAGATGATGAATATGATGTTAAGCTTCAACTATTAGGTGAGCATCAGATTTTAAATTTAGCAGTGGCTTTGAAGGCCTTAGAAATTATTAAAGATAAAGCAGCAAAGTTAAGTAAGGAAAGTATAATAAAAGCCCTGTCAGAAGTTAGATGGAATGGAAGACTAGAAGTAATGAGTAATGAGCCATGTGTTGTAATAGATGGAGCACATAATATTCAGGGAATAACGCAACTTGATAAAAATATTAAAAAATATTTTAAATATGATGATTTATATTTAATATTAGGAATATTAGCAGATAAAGACGTTGATCATATGGTTAAGGTTATTACTCCTCAAGCAAAGAAGGTCTTTACAGTAACACCTAATTCAATAAGAGCTGAAACATCAGAAGAGTTAATGGGAGTGGTAAAGAAATATAATCAGGATTGTCAAGCTTATAGTGATTATAAAAATGCTTTTGAAGATGCTTTAAAGCTTTGCAAGAAGGATGATTTACTGCTTATAAGTGGTTCATTATATATGATAGGTGAAATGAGAGGAATAATAAAAAAACATTTTAGTAAATAATACTTTGTTTACTAAAATTCACTAATATAGTATACTGATATAAAAAAATATATTAAATAAATATGTTCAATTTGAGGAGGAAAAAATATGGCAGCACATTTACATATTATGGCTAAGGAAGGCTCTATAGCAGAAACAGTATTATTACCAGGAGACCCTTTAAGAGCTAAATTTATAGCAGAAAACTTTTTAGAAGATGTAGTTTGTTATAATGAAGTAAGAGGAATGTATGGATATACTGGAACATATAAAGGAAAGAGAGTTTCAGTGCAAGGAACAGGAATGGGATTACCATCACATTCTATTTATGTAAATGAACTAATTAAATTCTATGGAGCAAAGAGACTAATTAGAATAGGTTCAGCTGGATCTATAAATGACAATGTAAACGTAAGGGATTTAGTTTTAGCTCAAAGTGCATCAACGAATTCAGGAATTAACAAAAGAAGATTCCAAGGACTAGATTATGCACCAACAGCCAACTTTGAGCTATTATATGATGCATATAATATTGCTAAAAATAAAGGTGTTAATGTAAAAGTAGGAAATGTATTATCTAGTGATTTATTCTATGATGATACAAATGGGTTTGGAGCTAAGAATTGGGCAGAGTATGGCTGTCTTGCTATTGAAATGGAAACAGCAGAGCTTTATACATTAGCTGCTAAATATAATGTTGAAGCACTTTCAATATTAACTATATCTGATCATGTATTTAGAGGAGAAGAAACATCTCCAGAAGAAAGACAAAATACATTTACTGATATGATGGAAGTAGCTTTACAATTAATAAAATAAACTTTAATACAAAAAAGATGATTTTATATATCATCTTTTTTGTATATTATGATTTTATTTTATTTTTAATATTAATGAACATTGATAGATATTTATTAGATTTAGCATTTTGTGTTTTTGAAATAGTAAAGCAATAAAAAATACAATTAAGAATTGAAACAAAACCACTAATAATAACACCTACTTTTAGAGAAAGATTAATTATAATTCTTTGAGAAGAGTATAATTTTTTATTTCTTTCGTAATCTTCAATTAGGAAATTATTTACTCCATCAATAAAAGCTCTATAATCATTTTCAGAAATTTCCTCTCTATTCATAAATTCATTGTAATATTTAATATATTTTTCTTCTTCAGTATTTACAACGTCTAATACTGTATCTATATGGCTTATAAATACAGAATTAAGCACCTTATAGCCTACGAATAAAAATGTACAAAATATTAAACATGCAATAATTCTAAATATAATTTTAAAAGTTTTCACATTTATTCTCCCTAAGTTTTAATATTTTCCACTATATTATCGGTTAATATATGAAAAAATTAATATTAAATTTATTAATAATTTTAATTTTTTTAGTTAATATATTTAAGTAAAGGGAGAAGTGAAAATATTAAAAGTGCATTTAAAAATATAAGTGATATTTTTATAATATTTATTTCTTGTATTACTATGTATAATAGGTTATAAATATGGAGTTATTAATGTAAAAAAGTAGTTATAATGATATTTAATAATATATTATATATGTATAATAAATAAAATAAAAAGACAATCTTCTAAAAAGTATTACAAATAGCACCCATTAAAAGAATACAACATATAATGAAATTACAGTGTATCTTTTAAAGGAGGTGTAATATTGAAATCATTAATTCTATGCACAACAGCAAGTGATTCAATTTGTAAACTAGTATTAGATAGCTTAGATATGAAAAAAATAAGGTTAAAACATTGCGATAAACCAGTTGGGCCACATGGTATAAGGTCATATTCAGATACTGTTATTACAGCGAATAGTTATAATGATTCTGTATCTTTTTTTTATGGTGAAAATCTTATTGAGGACAAGGTTATAGGTGTTGGGCCAAAGCCAAATGATTTATTAATGCATGATTATAAAGTTTATGTAATTTGTGGAGAGTCTAATTCAATGGTTATATATGACCTTAAGGAAGATAAAAGTATAGGTGAAGTAGCTACTGAAAGCTGGCCACATAGTATTGACATGGATTTTAATAATAAATTATTATTTGTGTCAAACTTGGAAAGTGATAGTATTACAGTAATATCTATGGATAATTATGATACTGTTGAAAATATTCAAGTGCCGGAATATCCTACAAAAATAAGGGTATCCAATGATAAAAATAGGATTTATATCTGTTGCAGTTATTTAGGAAAAGATAAACGAGGATATATAGATGTAATTAATATTGGTAATTTTCAAAAAATAGCAAGGGTTATGGTTGGATATTCACCAATAGATATGATTGAAGATGATGATAATATTTATGTTTCTAATTTTACCGATGGAACAATTAGTGTAATAGCCAAAAGAACATATACGGTAGAAAAGGTTATTTATGTAGGTGGAATGCCAAAGGGAATTTTTAAGTATGGATCAGTGTTATATGTAGCTGATTATTTAAAGAGTAAACTTATTTTAATTGAAGATGATAAAGTAATAAAAGTCATAGCAATCGAGTCTGAACCCAATGCCATGACTTTATTTTAATCATTGTCATCAAATAAGCTTTGAATTATTTTTGTATAAATAGTAGAAGGATCATCTTTCCATTTTGAACATAAAGAATTGGCTTGTTTTTTGCTAGGAACAGATACCTTTAAATCAATTAATAAGCTTTCATCTTCAAAGGCTCTTAAATTTACAATATAGGAATCATTATTATCAATGGTATAATCGCTATAAATTGTCAGCTCCTTTTTTATATTTTCAATAGTTGCGGAGATATAATTATTGATTATATCTCTTTTTATTGGAGCAATCCTGTCGGTGAAAAATGATAAAACCTTTTCTCCTTTATCAGTTATGGAAATTAATTTTTTCTCATTTTTTTCAATATACTTTACAAAGTTAGAATATTCTAACTCGCTTATGTATTGTTGAAGAGTAAAGTAATTTATAAAGTTATTTTCTAAAATTATTTCTGTTAACTGTGTATTTGAAATGGGTTGTTTTAATGATTTTATAACATATAAAACTAAAAGTTTATTTTCTGCTAGTTCTGCTGAGTTTTCGTACATATTAAACCTCCAATTTGAAAGTATCTATATTATTATAACATAAATTTTAAACACTGTAATATTATTGTCATTAAAATTATACATTAAGAATATAAATTAGTAAAAATTAAGTTAAGAGGTTTTTTATGCTTAAGGGAAAAAAAGTTGTTATAGAAGTAATTTTGCTTGTATTTATAATTATTCTGTCATTTGCTGTAAATAAACGCAATATTAGTGTAAGCACTAATAATCAAGCTAAACTACCTATATTTAGAGTGAATACAGAAGAAAAAGAAATAGCACTTACCTTTGATATTAATTGGGCAGAAGAGGAGCATTTAGATGAAATTCTACAAGTATTAAAAAAATATGATGTAAAATGTACTTTTTTTATTATGGGTGGTTGGATAAATTATACAGATGATAATAAAGAAAAGCTTAAAAATATATATAATGATGGTCATGAAATAGGTAATCATAGCTATATACATCCTAACTTTGTAAATATTACAGAAGAAAGAATGAATGATGAATTACAAAAGACGGAAGATATTATTTATGAAACAATTGGATGTAATACAAAATTATTTAGATTTCCAAGTGGCTCATATAATGAAAAAGCATTAAATTATGTTTTATCAAAAGGATATAAATGTATTCAGTGGGATGTTGATTCAGTTGATTGGAAACAATCGGGGGCAGATGTGGAATATAACAGAGTAATGAAAAATGTAAAAGCAGGGTCAATATTATTATTTCACAATAATGCTAAATATACTCCAGAGAATTTAGAGAGGATTATTAATAAATTGACAGGTGATGGCTATAAATTTTTAACAGTTAGTGAATTAATTTATGATGATGATTATTATATTGATGAAAATGGAGCACAAAATAAAAAATAAATATTATAAATATATTGAAAAGTACACATGATTTGTATTATAATGGAAATAAATTCTTATATGGTAATAAATTTATAAATAAGCTAAAAAATTACTAATGGAGAGAGGGGTAAAGATGGACAATTTGATGTTAAATAATAAAATTTATCTTGAAGGGAAGATTGTAAGCAAACTTGAATTCAGTCATGAAATGTATGGAGAAGGATTTTATACATTTTTTATGGAAGTTACTAGATTAAGTGATTCTGTTGATTTACTAAATATAACAGTATCAGAAAGATTAATTAGTAATATGGACTTAAGTATTGGAAAAGAAATAATAGTATTAGGACAATTAAGGTCGTATAATAAGTTTGTAGATGGATCTAATAAGCTTATACTAACTGTATTTGCTAGAAACATAGAACCATGCATTGAAAAAAGCAAAAATCCTAATGAAATATTCCTAGATGGATATATATGTAAGGAACCTGTTTATAGAAAAACACCTTTTGGTAGAGAAATTGCAGATGTATTATTAGCTGTAAATAGAGCTTACAATAAATCAGATTATATACCAACAATAGCTTGGGGAAGAAATTCAAGATTTTGCCAAACTTTAGAAGTTGGAGATAATATAAGGGTATGGGGAAGGCTTCAAAGCAGAGAATATCAAAAGAAAATCAGTGAAACAGAAGTAGTTAAGAAGATAGCATACGAAGTTTCTATTTCTAAGATGGAAAGAGTAACTGAAGAAAATGATGAAAACTTCAATAGTGAAGAACATGAAAATACGCATGTAACTGAAAAAGGTGCTATATAATTTTAAAAATATATAGCTTAAATAATAACAAGCTCCGTAGTGGAGCTTGTTATTATTTTCTTAAATCACTAAGTATTTGAGTTTTATTTTTTGTTTTGTCATCTACAGATTTAACAATCTTTGCAGGGCTTCCAGCAACGACAACTCCAGAAGGTACATCACTTATAACTACAGAACCAGCAGCTACTACAGAGCCATTACCAATTTTAACACCTTCTAATATTACTGAATTAGCACCTATCATTACATCATCACCAATTTCACAAGGAGATTTGCTTGGTGGTTCTAATACACCAGCTACGACGGCACCAGCACCTAAGTGAACTCTTTTACCAATCTTTCCTCTAGCTCCAATAACAGCATTCATATCAACCATAGAGCCTTCACCGATTTCTGCACCTATATTAATAACGGCACCCATCATTATGACAGCATTTTTACCAATAACAACTTTATCTCTAATAATTGCACCAGGTTCAATTCTTGCATCGATAGCCAGCAAATCAAGCATAGGAATAGCTGAATTTCTTCTATCATTTTCTACTCTGAAATTTTTAATTCGATCTTTGTTATTCAATATAAGTTCAGATATTTTTTCAGATTCACCATATAGTACATAAAAATTATTAGAACTATATACTTCGATATTTTCAAAATTTACATCATCTAAATTACCATTAATATAAACCTTCACAGGAGTAGATTTCTTAGATTCTTTTATAAATCTTGCAATTTCATATGGATCAGTTAAATTATAATTCATATTATCATCCTTTCTTCTTGTGAATTTGAATTAAATAGATATTATTAATTATAATAGACAAAAAAGGTAATTTAAAGAGTAAATAGAAAAAATATGAAAAAACTTTACGAATCATTGTATGTTAATGTACAATGATTTAAAGGAGATGATTTAATGAAATTAAAGAAAGGATTAGTACAAATTTATACTGGTGACGGAAAAGGAAAGACAACAGCAGCAATAGGGCAAGGGATAAGAAGTGCAGGATATGGATTAAATGTTGTAATGGTCCAATTTTTAAAGGGAGGATATACAGGAGAACTTTCAACAATAGATAAAATTGATAATTTTAATATTTTTAGATTTGAAAAAGAAAGGGATTTCGTATGGAATTTATCAAAAGCTGAAATTGAGGAATTAAAAAAAGAAATTAGAACAGGATATGAATTTATTAAGAAAATAGTTGATGAAGGTTCTTGTGATGTTCTTATTATAGATGAGATAATGGGAGCTCATTATAATAAATTTATAAGTACTGATGAGATAATATATTTAATTAAGAATAAAAAGGAATCAATGGAAATTGTTTTAACAGGGAGAAATGTTCCAATGGAAGTTATTGATTTAGCAGATTTAGTGACTGAAATGAAGATGATTAAACATCCTTTTGAAAAAGGAATAGGTGCCAGAGAAGGTATAGAGTATTAAAAGATGGTATAAACATTGGGGGAGAATTTAATGAATTTAAACTTAAAAAATGTTCAAATTTCTGGGATAAGGAAATTTTATAATGAGGTAAAGAAAATAGATGGTGCTATATCGTTAACTTTAGGGCAACCGGATTTTCCAGTACCAAAGGTAGTAAAAGAGGCATTAATAAATGCTGTAAATGAAGATAAGACAGTGTATACAGAAAATGCTGGAATATTACCACTAAGAAAAGAAATAAGCCAATATTTAATGAAGAGAGGTATTGATTATTCAGCAGATGAGATATGTATTACTGTAGGAGGTAGTGAAGCTATTTTTACTATTTTGACAGCACTTATAAATGAAGGTGATAATGTGCTTATTCCAACTCCAGCATATCCGGCATATGAAAACATTGTTAATATATTAGGTGGAAATGTTGTAAGTTATGGTTTGAATGATGATTTTTCAATTAATATTGAAAATTTAAAAGCGCTTATTAAAGAAAATCAAATAAAGGTTCTAGTCTTATCACTTCCTTCTAATCCTTTAGGAACAATATTAACAAAAGAGGAAAAAGATGAACTTATTAAAATTATTGCTAATAATAATATTTTTGTTGTTACTGATGAAATATATGAATCACTTATATATGAAGAATACTATAGTGTTGCTGAAGAAAAGGAAATATTAGATAAGGTGATATATATAAGTGGATTTTCTAAGATGTTTTCTATGACAGGGCTAAGAGTTGGATATTTTGCAGCTCAAAAGCAATTGATGGATGAAATAATGAAGGTACATCAATATAATGTATCTTGTGCAACATCTATATGTCAATGGGCCGCCTTAGAAGGTCTTAGAAATGGGTTAGATGATGTAGAGAATATGAGAAATGTCCTTAGAGAAAGAAAGGATTATGTAATTTCTGAACTCAGAAATATGGGACTTGAAGTAAATGAGCCTAAAGGTGCATTTTATGTATTCCCGTCTATTAAAAAATTTAATATGTCTTCAGAAGAGTTTTGTTTAAAGCTATTAAATGAAGAAAAGATTGCTTGTGTGCCAGGGAGTTCTTTTGGAATAGGTGGCGAAGGATATATTAGAATATCATATTGTTATTCAATGGAAGAGCTAAAAAAAGCTCTTTTGGGATTAAAAAAGTTCATTAACAAAATATGATAATAAGCGCTGCACAAATTCATTTGCAGCGCTTATTAATTAATTACCAGCAGGATTAAAATTATCGCTTGATACACCTTGTCTCTTTACTGATTTATGCTTTCTATTTGGATTGTGGTTTAAACCTTCTTCAGTTATTGGAGTCTGATAATTACATTTTTCCATACGGGCCTTTTTGTTATCAGGTTGGCTATCTTTTGTCATAATAAAACCTCCTATAAGTCTAATCAATTCCTTCAGAAAATAGTATAACCAATAAAGATACATTAATACTAAACTAGGTATTTATAAATTAAACATATACAATAAGAATATTAAATTAAAATTGTGTATTTTTAATAATATCTATAAGCCTAATACATCATCCATGTTATATAAGCCTGCTTTAGTTACATTAGCCATAAATGAACAAGCTTTTAAAGCACCGACGGCAAATACTTCTCTGGAAATTGCTTTGTGACTTAGTTCTATTACTTCACCAGATCCAGCAAAGATGATTTCATGGTCTCCAACAATTGAACCCCCTCTAACAGCGTGTATTCCTATTTCTGCTTTTTCACGTTTCTTTTCTCCATTTCTTCCATGAACATAGTAGGTATCATCAGAAATAGATTCCTTGATGGTGTCAGCCAGTAGTAGAGCAGTTCCACTTGGTGAGTCCACTTTTTGGTTATGGTGTTTTTCAATTATTTCTATATCATAATTTTGATATAGTAGAGGTGAAATTTTCCTTAGTAAAGAATTTATTAAATTAATACCTAATGACATATTGGCAGATTTAAAAATTGGAAGAGTTTTACTAGAATCTTCAATTAACTTTAAATCTTCATCAGTGTAACCAGTGGAACATAATACTAAAGGCTTTTTTGTACTAGTTGTTAAAGCTAGTAAGTCTTTTAAAGCATCAGCTCTAGAAAAATCAAGAAGAACATCGTAATGAATATTTACGTCTTCAGTATTTTTAAAAATTTTAAACTCAGATTCTTTAGGAAATTTATCAATTCCAGCAACTATTTTTAAAGATGGAAATTCGCTTATAACATTTTGTATTACATTTCCCATTTTTCCGGAACATCCACTTAATAAAATTTTAACCATTTAAAAACTCCATTCTATATTAAGCCGTAATTTTTTAAAGTACTGCATAATATTGTTTTATTTTTTTCGTCCATTTCATAAAGAGGCAATCTTAATTCTCCAACTTCTTTTCCCATCAAGTTAAGAGCAGTTTTTACTGGTATAGGATTTGTCTCCATAAATAAATCATTTGTTAGTTTGAGATATTTTAACTGCAAAGCTAAAGATTTGTTAATATCACCAGTTAAATATGACATTACCATTTCATGAACAGCTTTAGGAACTATATTTGCTAGTACAGATATAACTCCAATACCACCTAGTGCTAGAATTGCAGTAACTTGATCATCATTACCAGAATAAATATCTAATTTATCACCACATAAAGCTTTTATCTTTGCAATTTGGCTTATATTGCCACTGGCTTCTTTTACAGCTGTCATATTGGAAAGTTCAGATAATTCTAGTAAAGCTTCAGGTGTGATATTCATATTCGTTCTTGAAGGAACATTATAAAGGATTATTGGTGTGTTTACAGCATTGTTAATAGCTTCAAAGTGTTTAAATAATCCTTTTTTATTTGTTTTATTATAATAAGGAGTTATAACAAGAAGTCCATCTACACCAACAGATTCTGCAAACTTACTCATTTCAATTGAAGCAGCTGTATTATTTGAACCAGTTCCTGCAATTACAGGTATTCGTCTATTTACAGTATTTATAACAAATTGGATAGCATCTTTTCTTTCAGATTCACTCATTGTTGTAGCTTCACCGGTAGTACCACAAACTATTATTGCATCAGTACCTTCAGCAATCTGCCATTCAATTAGTTCTTTAAACTTAGGAAAGTCTATTCCATTTTCATTGAAAGGTGTTATTATAGCAACACCAGAACCTTTAAAAACTGTCATATTAACCTCCGTATAAAATAATTATTTAATTATTTCTTCTGCAATTTGTATTGCATTAAGAGCAGCACCTTTTCTTATGTTATCCCCTACAACCCATATATTTAATCCGTTATCAATGCTGAAATCTCGTCTTATTCTTCCAACATAAATTTCATCTTTTCCTGAAACTTGAAGTTGTGTAGGGTATTTAAGTTCTTTAGTATCATCATATACCACTATGCCTTTAGTTGATTCTAAAAGTTTAACTACATCGTCAAGTTCATATGGTTTTTCTAATTCTATATTTATGCTTTCGGCATGACAGTTTAGTACTGGAACTCTTACGGCAGTAGCTGTAATCCTTATGGAATCATCATGAAGAATCTTTTTAGTTTCGTTAATCATCTTTATTTCTTCTTTTGTATATCCATTATCTAAAAATACATCAATATGAGGAAGACAATTTTCTGCAATAGGGTAAGGGAATTTTTTAGGTTCTACTCCTTTTAATCCATCTTTTAAATCAGCAATACCTTGCATACCTGCACCAGATACCGCTTGATAAGTTGAATAAACGACTCTTTTAATACCGTAGGCATCTTTTAATGCTTTTAAAGGTAGCATAGCTTGAATAGTAGAACAATTTGGATTGGCAATTATACCATTGTTCCATTTAATGTCTTCCGGATTTACTTCAGGAACTACTAAAGGAACATCTTTAGCCATTCTCCATGCACTGGAATTATCAATTACTGTTGCACCATACCTTACAAAGATTGTTGCAAATTTTAAACTTGCATCTCTGCCAGCTGAAAATAATGCCAAATCTATTTTTTTATCTTTTATATTTTCTTCAGAAGTTTCATTTACTATATATTCTTTATCTCTGAACTTTAGATATTTTCCAGCTGAACGTTTTGAAGCAAAAAGATATAACTCATTTATTGGAAAATTTCTTTGTTCAAGAATTTCTAAAAATTTTCTTCCAACATTACCTGTTGCACCAACAACTGCTACATTATACATGTAAATTCCCCCTTAAATTTAAACGCTTATTAGCGTATTAATAATAAAAAATTAGAAGCTTTGAGCAAAATCACTCAAAGCTTCTAATTTTTTTATATTTTATATAAATATTTATTAGATTTCTTTAAATGATAGCTCTCCACAAAAATGTGACAGGAATACATATATTATATGAACCCCCAGTAAATAGCTGTAAAGCATAGGCTATTTACTTCGGCGATAAATCCTTTCCCATTAAATCATTGTGCTTAGCTCTTTAATAGTACTGATAAGTATCGCGCCTCTATCTTGCAATTATTTATTAGATTAGTTTGATTATATATGTTATTTATAAACAATGCAAGATTAAAATTGAAATAAATATATATAATACAATATATGTATAAAAATGTAATTTAATCTTTGAATATTTTATATTTTTATGGAGAAAATACATATATTACTTTGTAGGGGGAATAGTTATGAGCAAGACACCGCTAAAAAAAATTATAAAATCTAAAATTAAAACTAATAAAGAGCTTACAGCACAAGAACTTTTAAGAGAAAAAATCAAATATGAAATTGCTGACGAATTAGGATTAAAAGAAAAAGTTGATCAATATGGATGGGGAGGACTCACAGCTGAAGAAACAGGAAGAATAGGAGGTATTATGACCCGTAGAAAAAAAGAACTAAAAATTCCAACTAATGATGAGATACTAGGAAGAAAATAATGGATTGACTAATTAGTGGAATACATATATTATAATTCTTAGAAATTATAGATTAATGTAGAAGAAATATTTCTTCTACATTAATTTTTAAGTAGCTGTAAAATTTATAGCAAGGGGGAATAGTATGGCTTATGGAGAATTTGCTAAAATTTATGATGATTTAATCAATGAAGATATTAATTATGACAATATGATTAGCAGAATAATTGAAATATGCAATGAATATAATATTGAATACAAAGATTATCTTGATGTTGCTTGTGGTACTGGAAATGTTACTGTAAGACTAGCAAAGTATTTTAAAGATGTATATGCCGTAGATTTATCTGAAGATATGCTGAGAGAAGCTTTTAATAAATTTAAGGAAAATAGAATTAAAGGTAGGATAATTTGTCAAGATATGACTGAAATGCAGCTAAATAGGAAGTTCGATTTAATTACATCAGTTTTAGATTCTACAAATTATATTACTGACGAAGATGATTTGAAAAAATATTTCAGTTCTGTTAAAGAGCATTTAAAAGATGACGGGATTTTTATTTTTGATGTTAATTCATATTATAAGTTATCAGAAATATTAGGTAACAATATTTATACATATAGTGAAGAAGATGTTTTCTACATATGGGAAAATGTTTTTGAAGATGATATGGTTTCAATGTTTCTTACCTTCTTTGTAAAGCAAGGAGAACTTTATGAAAGATTTGAAGAGGAGCATTTTGAAAGAGCATATAGGGAAGAAGAGCTTGAAAGTGCTCTATCAAATTGTGGATTAGAGATAATAAATAAGTTTGATGGATATAGTAATAATAAGGTTCAAGCAAGTAGTGAAAGAATAGTATATGTAGTTAAAAAAATATAACTATATTAAATTTAGGAGGAAGTATAGATGGAAGATAAGATTATTAATGCGGTAGCTATGGATGGAACTGTTAGAATAATAGCAGGAACAACTACAAATTTAGTAGAAAAAGTAAGAGAAATTCATGAATGTACACCAGTAGCAGCTGCAGCACTTGGAAGAATGATTACTGCAGGAGCATTATTAGGTACTACTTTAAAATCTGATAAAGAAATTATGACATTAAGAATTAATGGTGGTGGAGAAGCAGAAGGAATTACTGTAACAGCTCATGAAAATGCTGTTGTTAAAGGATTTATTGGAAATCCTTATGGAGATAGACCATTAAACGAAAAAGGTAAGCTCGATGTAGGTGGATATGTAGGCAAAAATGGTAACCTTATAATCATAAAAGATTTAGGAATGAAAGATCCATATGTAGGCCAAGTTCCAATATTCTCAGGAGAAATTGCAGAAGATTTAGCATATTATTATACTGTATCAGAACAAACTCCATCAGCAGTATCTTTAGGTGTATTAGTAGATACTGATTATTCAATAAAGGTTGCAGGTGGATTAATAATTCAAATGCTACCAGGTGCTGAAGAACATATTGCAGATATAGTAACATTTAGATTGGAAGAAATTCCTACTTTAACTGAAATGTTAAGTGAAGGAAAGACTATAGAAGATATCTTAAACTATTTATTTGATGATATGGGATTAAAGATATTAAAAGAAACTAAGCCTGAATTTAAATGTAATTGTTCAAGAGAAAGAGTGGAAAAAGCATTAATATCAATTGGTGAAAAAGATTTAAAAGAGATATATGAAGAAGGTAAGGATGAAGAAATCAAATGCCACTTCTGTAATACTAAATATGTATTTACTAAGGAACAAATTGGAGAGTTATTAACTAAGATTAAATAATGAAAAAGGCTGCTATATTGTAGCCTTTTTCATTATTTTTTAAGAAAGATGTTTTAAGTATTTTATGCAACAAATGTTAGGGATATACGTACTATATTATAGATTATAAAACAAAGAGACTTCCTCTATCAGTAAGCTTTCCGCTTTTTAAGTAAATAGGTGTGATATTGTGATTATTAAGAAAATTTAACACTTCTTTGCCATAAGAATAATGATTTAAGTCTCCAAATAGTGCTAATTTATCGTGAGAAATCATTCCTCCAACACCACCTATAAATCCATATTCAAAACCTTCTAAGATAATATCTCCATAAGGCAATAAAAGAACATGAAAATCATCATTTGAAAGAGTCTTATATATTCCAGGATCATTAGTAATTAAAACTTTTTCTCGCAAGGGAAGAATGGAACACTTTGTATAGCCTTGCTTTACATTAATAATTTTTTTGTGAGTAATATATTTTTTAAAAGCATCATCAGAATACTTTAGGTTATGTATGAAATACTCCTTGCTATTTAGTGCGTTTATAGATATATTTTCAGGGTATTTATGGCCAAGGGTGCTAGAACTTTCAATATATTTTATATTATTTTCTTCCAGTTGTTTTTTAAACTCATCAGGCATATGCTTATTTATTAAGATTAATCTATTTTCTTTATGAAGAATATTTATTTGTATATCTACATGGCCATCAATTGCATTATACAAAGCTTTAGATTGAGGAATTTTAATTATTTTAAGCCCTAGCTTGTTTAAATTATTACATTCTTCATCTGTAGTTTTATAATCAACAAAACAAATCATTAAATTAACTCCTTTTATTTATAATATATATAAAATAAACAAAATTTATCTAAAAATCAATAAATTTAAACAGTTACTATTTATAAATGTTGAATATAGAAAACTTTTTAATACATACTATTATTAAGGAAGGAGTGAAATCCATGCTGGTAATGAAGTTAGTACACAATAATGACTTAGATTTTGTAAAAGAGTTACAAGAGTTACGACAGTTATTAAAAAAGAAGAATATAACAATGGGAATTGTTGAAAGCGGAGAGGGAAGCTCTAATATAATTAAGATAATATGTAATAATGAAAGTTATAATGATAGGATTAGAAACACTATTTATTTATATATAAGTAATATTTTGTATTCGGTAGTGGTTAAGGAATATAGAAAAAAAGAATTGTTTAATTATTTAATGGAAAACTATTTTTTCTTGAAGCAAAATGAGGTTATGGAAGTGGAAGAAAAAATAGTTAGGGTATTACAAAATGAAGAAAAAGTTACCGATGAAAAAATGTTTTATTGCATTAATAAGATAAATTGTATAATTGAAAAGATAAAGGAATGCTTAGAGGAAAATGAAGTTATAAATATTAAAGGTTTTATAACCTTTAGAATGAAAGAGCTTAGGGAAGATATTGAGTGTATCATTGATAAAATAGTTGAAGATTATATGATTGAAAAGGAATACAAAGAGTTTATAAAATTATTAAAATATTTTGTAGATATTCAAGAAAGTAAAATAGAAAAGATTGATATATATATACAAAGTGATGGGGGATATGTATTAAAAGATGGCCTTGATAATGATGTTTTTGAAGAGTTTGTCAAGGAAATATATGAATGTAAGATTGATACGGAAGCTAATGTAGAAGATATAATTATTAGTGGTCTTATTACAAATGCACCAAAAGAAGTAGTAATTCATAATAAAGACAAAGCCTTAAACTTAGAGTTTATTGATACTATTAAAAATGTATTCGGTGAGAGGGTAACTTTTTGTAATGGCTGTAGTAAGTGCTTGGCAAGTAAGTTGAAAATTTAAAAAAATTAATAATTGACAACTAAAAGATAGCATGATAGAATTTAAAATGTTAAGAAGGAACTGCCGTTTCTCACCTTACGGCAAAGCTTAGTAAGGTAATACGTATGAAATTTGTATCTAGTAATATATTATTATGTCTAGATTTAGTTTGATAATAATGGATGGCAGTAATGTCATCCATTTATTATATAAAAATGCTTTTTTCATTGGTACATTTTATCGGAGGTGAACGATATCAGTAAAAATTTTACTTGTAACGAAAGTATAAAAGAAAAGGAAGTAAGAGTTATTGATGCAGAAGGTAATCAATTGGGAATACTTCAAACAAAAGAAGCTCAAAGAATGGCAGATGAGAGTGAATTAGATTTAGTTATGATCTCGCCAAATGCAAAACCACCAGTATGTAAAATAATGGATTTAGGTAAATATATTTATGAGCAAGCAAAAAAGGAAAAAGAAGCAAAAAAGAAGCAAAAAGTAACAGTAATTAAAGAAATCAGATGTGGAATCACAATTGAGGAAAATGATATTGCTATTAAAGCTAAAAATGCTAGAAAATTCCTAGTGGATGGGGATAAAGTTAAAATAACTATAAGATTTAAAGGTAGAGAAGCAGCATTATCTCATTTAGGTGTTAAAATACTTGATAATTTTGTTTCTAAACTTGAAGATGTTTGTGTAGTAGAAAAACCTGCTAAACAAGATGGAAGAAACATGACTATGGTTTTAGCCCCAAAAAAAGCATAATCTGAGAGGAGGATATTTATCATGCCAAAAATGAAAACTCACAAAGGTGCAGCAAAAAGATTTAGAAAAACAGGTACAGGAAAGTTAAAGAGAGCAAAGGCTTTCAAGAGCCACATCTTAACTAAGAAAAGCGCTAAGAGAAAGAGAAACTTAAGAAAAGGTGCTTATGTTTCAACTACTCAAGAAAAAGCAAGATAGCAAGAATAAATGCTGCTTCAAGAATGAATGGACTTTCTTATTCAAAATTCATGAATGGAATAAAATTAGCTGGTGTTGATATCAACAGAAAGATGTTATCTGAAATAGCTATAAATGATCCAAAATCATTTGCTGAATTAGTTGAATTAGCTAAGAAAAACTTAAATGCTTAATTAATACATAATGCGACTTATGTCGCATTTTTATTATATAAAAAAGTAGCATCTTTATTTATTAAGAGAGATGCTGCTTTTTTGTAATTAAAGTTTTCATTAGATAAATTAAAAAAATATACTTATACTTTTAGTAGGATAGTGTATAATAATTTGGTAAAGTATTATTTTGGTATTTAAAATTTTTGTTTAGCAGAGGTGTATATATGCAGTATAGGTTAAATAAAGGTTCTAAACTTAATCCAATGCAGATCCTTTCACTGGGATTTTTAGCAATAATACTGGTAGGTGGAATATTGCTATCATTACCTATTTCATCATCTACTGGAGAATATACTAGCTTTATTGATGCTGTATTTACTTCGACTTCAGCAGTATGTGTAACAGGACTAATAACTGTAGATACAGGAACTCATTGGAATTTGTTTGGTAAAACTGTAATTATGATATTGATTGAAATTGGTGGATTAGGATTTATGTCTTTTACTACTTTAATAGCAATTTTACTTGGTAAGAAGATAACCCTTAGAGAAAGATTGATTTTACAAAATGCAATGAATACATTTAATATTCAAGGAGTAGTAAAAATGGTTAAATATATACTGTTATTCACCACTTCAATTCAATTAATTGGTGCACTTATATTTTGCACACAATTAATACCTGAATATGGATTAAGTAAAGGGTTATTTTATAGTATATTTCATTCTATTTCAGCATTTTGTAATGCAGGCTTTGATATTTTTGGTGGCGGGGTGAGTTTAACGACTCACAATACAAATACTGTGGTAATACTAACAGCAGCAGCACTTATAATTATAGGTGGATTAGGTTTTAGTGTATGGACAGAACTATATAATGTAAGAAGGATAAGAAGGTTTTCAGTACATACAAAAATAGTTCTACTGGTTACTGGATTCTTGGTAATAGGAGGCACTGTTTTAATGCTTTTATTTGAATATAATAATCCTGAAACCTTAGCATATATGGATGGTGGAGAAAAGGTTTTAAATTCTTTCTTTTCAGCTGTAACACCTAGAACAGCAGGATTTAATAGTATATCTACGTCTGGCATGACTGGTGCTGGTAAGTTTTTAACAATGATTTTGATGATAATTGGAGGTTCACCTGGATCAACTGCTGGTGGAATAAAAACAACAACTGTAGGTGTATTAATATTAACAGTAATTTGTGTTATAAAAAGAAGAGAAGATACAGAGGTTTTTTCAAAGAAAATATCAAAAGATCTTGTTTATAAAGCATTTACCTTATTCTTTATAGGTTCAGGTCTTGTTATAGTGGTAAGTTTAATATTATCATTTACTGAAGCGGGGGCATCTTTTACAGCTATTTTATATGAAACTGTTTCTGCTTTTGGTACAGCAGGTTTGACTATTGGTCTTACACCAAATTTAAGCATCATTGGAAAAGTGTTAATTATGATGATGATGTATATTGGAAGAGTAGGACCTTTAACTGTAGTATTATCATTGACTAAAGAAAAAGTTAGAAGTGGAATTAAATATCCAGAAGGAAAAATATTAATAGGTTAGGAGAAAGTAATAATGGCAAGTGGAAAACAATTTGTAGTTATAGGTCTTGGTAGATTTGGTCAATCTGTGGCAAAAACATTATATGATCTAGGCCATGATGTATTAGCTATAGATATAGATGAAGAATCAGTAAGAGAAATTTCAGAAAATGTAACTCATGCTGTGCAGTTAGATGCAACAGATGAAACATCTATAAAAAGCTTAGGACTTAGAAATTTTGATGTTGCAGTAATTACTATTGGTTCAAATATACAAGCGAGCGTAATGATTACACTTTTAGTTAAAGAACTTGGAATTAAATACATTATAGCAAAGGGGCAAAGTGAACTTCATGCTAAGGTATTATACAAAATTGGTGCTGATAGAGTAGTGCTTCCAGAAAAAGATATGGGTATAAGAGTAGCTCATAATTTAGTGTCTTCCAGTATAGTGGATTATATAGAATTATCATCTGATTATAGCATTTTAGAAATTAAGCCACTAAAGGTATGGGACAATAAAACTTTAAATGAACTAAATTTAAGAAGTAAATATGGAATTAATGTTATTGCCATAAAAAAAGGTGAGGAAATTGATATAACACCAAGTGCAAATGCTGTTATAGAAAGTGAAGATGTTCTGGTAGTTATTGGACCAACAAATAACTTAGGTAATTTAGAAGAAATAATTGTTAAACAGAAGTAAGAGGTGCTGCACTTTGATAGTCATTGAAAGTAAAGAAAATTCTTTATTTAAGAATATTAAAAAGCTTAAAGAAAGAAAAAATAGATCTAAAGAAAAGAAATATATTATAGAAGGTTTTAGGTTGGTAGAAGAAGGTTTTAAAGCTGGTGCAGATATTGAATGCTTAGTTATAGAAGAAGGAAATGAGCAGAAAGCAAATGAATTCTTAAAAGAATACTTAACAGTATCTAAAATTTATTTAATGAAAAAAAGTTTGTTTGGTCAGCTTATTGCTACAGAAAAGACTCAAGGTGTATTAGCTGTTGTGAAGATGAATGATAGTACAGAAGAAATAAAAGGAGATTTTTATCTTTTATGTGATAAAGTTCAAGATCCAGGAAATTTGGGAACTATTATTAGAACTGCCCATGCAGCTGGTGCTTCAGGAATAATTTTAACAAAGGGTACAGTTGATATATATAATGATAAGACTATAAGGTCAACAATGGGATCAGTTTTTTATCTGCCAATTATATATGATAATGACCTCAGCTTCTTAAAGAAACTTAAAGAGGATGGTTTTAGCTTAGTTACTACATCACTTCAGGAATCAAAGGATTTCTTTCAAGAGGATTTAAGAGGTAAGGTAATATTAGGTGTTGGTAATGAAGGTAATGGCATCAGTGATGAGATATTTGCTATGGCAGATAAAAAGGTTAAGATACCTATGCCAGGTGGTGCAGAAAGTTTAAATGTGGCAGTGGCTTCATCAATAATACTTTTTGAGAAAGTTAGACAAGGAATGCTATAAAAGTATTTTTTAATAAATACTTGAAAAAAATAATCTTTATTTGTATAATAAGTTGAAAAGAATATGTAAATACTGTGAATGAGAGAGTAATTATAAGGAATATTTCAGGGAGAAAAAGTCTAAGACTGGAAGCTTTTTTAATAAAAATTATAATGAAGTTCGCTCAGGAGTACTAGTTGTGAAGTAATAGTAGTAACTAGCGGTTTAACCGTTATTTTAATTAAGAGGATATTGTACCATTTGTATAATATCAACTAGGGTGGTAACGCGGATATTCCGTCCCTTTTGGGATGAATATCCTTTTTTTTATTTACAAATTATTTTAGTTGCATAGCAATTAAATTAAAAGTATTTAATATTCGTAAGATACTGATTAAAAAAGAAGGGAGTAATATTATGGAAGAAAAATTAACCGCCATTAAAGAAGCAGCACTTAATGAAATAGCTTCAGTAGAAAATAGTGCAGCTTTAGAAGAAATTAGAGTTAAATATTTAGGAAAAAAAGGTGAACTTACTACTATATTAAGAGGAATGGGTTCTTTATCACCAGAAGAAAGACCAGTAGTTGGTAAGTTAGTTAATATAGCTAAAAATGAAGTTGAAACTAAACTTGAAGAAGTAGGAAGCAAAATAAAGGAAAAAGAAAAAAAAGCTAAACTAGCTAGTGAAGTTATCGATATAACTTTACCAGGAAAGAAACAAGTAATAGGAAAGAGACATCCATTAGATCAAACATTAGAAAGTATGAAGAACATCTTCATTTCTATGGGATTTACAATAGAAGAGGGGCCAGAAGTAGAATTAGATCATTACAATTTTGAGGCTTTAAACATTCCTAAAAACCATCCTGCAAGAAGTGAACAAGATACTTTATATATTAATGATAGTTTAGTTTTAAGAACTCAAACTTCACCAGTTCAAGTAAGAACAATGGAAAAGCAAAGCTTACCAATTAAAATGATCTCACCAGGTAAGGTTTATAGATCAGATGATGTTGATGCAACACATTCACCAATATTCTATCAAATGGAAGGATTAGTTGTAGATAAAGGAGTAACTTTTGCAGATCTTAAAGGTACCTTAGAATTATTTGCTAAGAAAATGTTTGGGGATAAAGTTAAGACTAAATTTAGACCTCACCACTTCCCATTCACTGAACCTTCAGCAGAAATGGATGCAACTTGTTTCATTTGTGAAGGTAAGGGATGTAAAGTCTGTAAAAATAGTGGATGGATTGAAATTTTAGGATGCGGTATGGTTCACCCAGATGTACTTAGAAATTGTGGTATTGATCCAGAAATATATAGCGGATTTGCCTTTGGGTTCGGTGTAGATAGAATGGTTATGCTTAAGTATGGAATAGACGATATTAGATTATTATACGAAAGTGATATGAGATTCTTAAATCAATTCTAATAATTATAGTTATTGTAGGAGGTAAAATGCAATGAAAATACCATATAATTGGTTAAAAGATTATGCAGAAATAAATGTTGATGCATATGAATTAGCAGATAAATTAACTCTTTCTGGTTCTCAAGCAGAAGAGGTTATAATGCAGGGAGATACAATTAAGAATGTTGTAACTGGAAAAATTACAAAAATTGAAAAGCATCCTGATGCAGATAGATTAAATGTTTGTCAAGTAAATATTGGAGCTGAAGAAGAAATTCAAATTGTTACAGCTGCTACAAACATGAAGGAACAAGATATAGTACCTGTAGCTCTTCATAAATCAATATTAGCTGATGGTACCGAAATTAAAAAAGGTAAGATGAGAGGCGTAGTATCTAATGGTATGTTCTGTTCTGAAGAAGAATTGGGAATTGCTGGAGATAAACCGGTTCATGGATTAATGATTCTTCCAGAAGATGCACCATTAGGAATGGATATAAAGGAATATTTAAAATTAAATAAAGCAATAATTGATTTTGAAATAACTTCAAATAGACCGGACTGTTTAAGTATTGTTGGTATGGCAAGAGAAGCAGCAGCAACTCTTGGAACATCTTATAAAATGCCTAGCTTCAAATATGAAGTTAAAAATTCAGATAATATCAATGATGAATTAAAAGTTGAAGTTAGAGATGAATTATGTAATAGATATATGTCTAGAGGGGTTAAGAATGTTAAGATAGCTCCATCACCTTCATGGATGCAAGAAAGATTATTAGAAGCTGGAGTTAAACCAATAAATAATATGGTTGATATAACTAACTTTGTAATGCTTGAACTTGGTCAACCAATGCATGCTTTTGATGCAAGAGAAATTGAATCTGGAAAAATAGTTGTGGAAAGAGCTAAAGGCGGTGAAAAGTTCACAACTTTAGATGAAGTAGAAAGAACTTTAGATTCAGAATGCTTATGTATAAAAGATAAAGATAAGACTATTGCTTTAGCTGGTATCATGGGTGGATTAAATTCTGAAATAAAAGAAGATACAACAGAAGTATATTTTGAATCAGCAAATTTTGATGGTACAAACATTAGAGTAAATTCTAAAAAGGTTGGACTAAGAACTGAAAGTTCTTCTAGATTTGAAAAGGATATAGATCCTAATTTAGCAAAGCTTGCTATAGATAGAGCTTGTAGCTTAGTATGTGAGCTTGGTTGCGGAGAAGTTATGGAAGGAACTATCGATGTATACAACAATGTTAAAGAAGAAGGTCACTTAACTGTTGATACTAATTGGATAAATGCTTTCTTAGGAACTGATATATCAAAAGAAGAAATGAAGAAATCTTTAGATTCTTTAGATATAAAGACTGAAATAAATGGGGATATGTTAGAAATTACTACACCTACATTTAGAATTGATTTAACTATTAGAGAAGATATTGCAGAAGAAGTTGCAAGAATTTATGGATATGATAAAATTCCTACAACTGTATTTAGCGTATCTACTGAGAGAGAGCCTAAGTATAAGAAAAATATTTTAGAAGATAAAGTTATTGAAATAATGATAGGAAACGGATTAAATCAATCAATAAGCTACTCATTTGTTTCTCCTAAGGTATTTGACAAAGTTAATATACCAGCAGATAGCCAATTAAGAAATGTTGTTAAGATTAAGAATCCTTTAGGCGAAGATTTTAGTGTGATGAGAACAACAACAATTCCTTCAATGATGGAATGTTTATCTAGAAATTATTCAAGAAATAATGATTATGTTAGATTATTTGAAATTGGTAAAGTATATATTCCAAATGAAGACGAAAATCAAGTTCCAACTGAAAAAAATATATTAACTATAGGTATTTACGGAGATTGTGATTACTTAGATATGAAGGGAATTATTGAAAATCTAGTAGATGGTCTTGGAGTTGAAAAAGCCAAATATGTAAGGGAAAGTGAAAATGCTAGTTACCATCCAGGTAAGACAGCTGCATTATTAGTAAGAAATAAAAAGACTGCAGTTTTTGGAGAAGTGCATCCAGATGTAACTGAAAATTATGGTATAGATATTGATTGCTATATAGCTGAAATAGATTTAGATCAATTATTTGAAGCAGCTAAAATGACAAAATCATATAAAGCATTACCAAAATTCCCAGCTGTAACAAGAGATATAGCATTACTAGTGGATGATTCTGTATTAGTTGCAGATATAGAGGAAGCTATAAGAAAAGCTGGTGGAAATTTAGTTGAAAAAGTTCAATTATTTGATATTTACAAAGGTGAACAAATTCCAGCTGATAAAAAATCAATAGCTTATGCAATAGCATATAGAGATGAAAATAAAACATTAAATGAAAAAGATATTACGAAAGTTCATGATAAGATATTAAAAGCTTTAGAGCATAAGCTAGGTGCTGTGTTAAGATAATATTTAAACAATTATAAAAATCAAAAGCAGATTTAATTTGCTTTTGATTTTTTATTTTATTAGGTGATAATTTTAATCAGTAATTTTTATAAAACATTTTTTTATATAACCAATAGGGTGATATGATACTTTAGACTTTCGTAGTCCTAAATCACCACAGTCTTCTTGTCTATTTACATATAAAGTATCACTAAAATACATATCTAAAAATGTTCTATTTAAAAAAGAATAAATACCTTTAAAAGAAATATCACAGCGCTCAATGTGGATTATAGCTGTATCACCATATTTTTCTCCAATAGAAAAGCCTGCAAGAGTATCATTAACATAAATTGTTATGGATTTTAAATCTAATTTTTGAAAGTTTATTAATACATCCCTAATGACATCGTATTCTATTTTTAGTTCAGTACAGAGAGAGTTTTTTGATTTTTCCCATTTTTTTATTAAGTCTAAGCAGTCGTTGATTATTTTAGGGCTATTTATTTCAGATATTTTGAAAGAATAGTTTTTATTAAAGAAGTTATATAGATTTTTTTTAGCATGATACCTTTTTCCACTTAAGTTAATTAAATCTTTGGTAAGATATATATATTCATAATCTTCCGGTGTATAAACAATTTCAAATTTATGAGCACAATATTTCTTTAAATCATTAATAAAAAAGTTTTCTACATCTCCAAAAAGATAGAGTTCATGGGTGTTATTAGATAAGAAATTAGATTGCGAATTATTATTATTGTTTTTTTTATATGATAGTAATAATTCGATGATTGAATTTAGTTTATTGGGAGTGTAATTATATGGAATCATAAAAAAATCACCATAATATTCTTCACTTTTCTTAACAATTAAGGTATTATCTATTATAGCAAAAGTGGTTTTTGATAAATTTCTCCATAAATATAATGAAGCAAAAGTGTATTCATATGAAGAAAAGTTACTTTTATAACAATAATCATTAAATGTTTCTTTATCTTGGAGAGTTAAGGTATGGAATATATCCAAGATATCATCTCCTTTGTAAAAAATAAGCCATATATTATATTTTATTAAAAAAAGATAATACGGTTAATTGAAAAGAACTTTTATAGAAAAAATCCTATGTCTAATAAGAATTTATCAAGACATAGGATTACCAAAAGCTAATATTTGAATTTTATTAATACTTCTTTAATTTCACCTTTAGAATTTTTTCTTATGCTAAAGTTTTTAATATCGCTAAATTCATGATTTACCTGATATGTTAATTCATTGATTGTTGCTTTACATTTTTTTGAAAGTTCATTATCTTCAATAATTTCAAATCTTGATTTTTTACAAGTAGTTTCGTTTTGCTCATCATCAATTATTACATAATAATCAGAACTTTCTTCTAATACATAGTATTCTTTATTTAAAGTTAAAGTAGAACACAAATCATTATTTATACATTTTAATAACATTTTACCATACCTCCCTTTATAAATTACATTATACATTTATTTAATAAATGTTAAAATTGTAAGAATATATAAAAATATAATTATTTTCGTATATTTAATTAATTTTTTAATAATTTAATTTTTGCAACACTGAATAAAATCTTGTATAATTTATATGAATTTATTAGAACTAATGAAGTACTTATATAAATAAGGGAGATAAAAATGAGTAAATTTAAAAATAATAAACTGATAGAAAAATGTAATCAATTAAATAAAGCTATAGAGATAGTTGGTGGAAAAGAGTTTTTAAATACGAAAATAACAGATGATATTGATATGGCAGAATACATAATAAGCAGTGTTTTTGAAGGAGAAGAAGTGAAGTTTAATTTTGCTGGTGAGGAGTATAGTATTCCTGCATTATTTAAAGCAAAGCTTGAATATGAAAAAAATTTTCTAAGAAATAAAAGTAAGGCAATTGATTCAATCGCATACAAGATAAAAAAATATGATACAAGCTTAGATTCGGAAATAAGAAAATATAAGAAAAGCAGTGGAATTGAAGAATATAATAAAATATATGATATAGTAGAAAAGAGATATAGAAGAGATATCAATATGTTAGTATTAAATTCTATGGATAGTAACCTAGTAGAGAAGCTTTCAGCAGAAGAAGAGGATAAATACTATGGAGAGTATCTTACTCAAAAGAAAAAACAAATAATATATGGAGTATTTAGCAAAATGGGTATAGTTTAATCTATGCCCATTTTTAATGTTAATTAAACGCCTTCGTTTTTAAAGGATGGTACAAAATCTGTGGTGTTGGCTCCTTCTCCTTGAATAAAGCCATTTTTTACACCAATGGACAATGCATAATCTATGATAGAATCGTAATGCTTAGGATTTAATTTGCTGTTTATCTTTGGATATTTATAAGCATTATGCATAGGTACATATTGATTCATTAATGAGATATAGATATCATCATGAAATGTATTGTATAAAAGGTCAATAACTTTCTTAGAATCAAATAAAAGTCCAGGTAATAATAAGTGACGTACAATTACACCTTTTTGTATTATTCCATTATCATTAAAGGAAGGAGCACCTACTTGACGTACCATTTCCTTAATTACATTTAAAGCATTTTCACGGTAGTTGTTAATTTTTGAATATGCTAAAGCATATTTATCATCAAAATATTTAAAATCTGGTAGATAAACATCCACAAGTCCATCAAGAGATTTAATAGTTTCTAAAGAGTCTATTGAATTAGTATTATATAGTATTGGTAAAGTTAAATTATTATTTCTTGCAATTTTAATGGATTTAATGATTTGAGGTACATAATGAGTAGGAGTAACTAGATTTATATTGTTAGCACCTTGTTTTTCAAGTTCTAGGAATATTGCAGCCAATCTTTCAATGGAAATGGTTTTACCGTTGAATTCCTGTGATATGCAATGGTTTTGGCAAAATACACATTTAAGATTGCAATGAGAAAAGAAAACAGTTCCTGAGCCATTTTTGCCAGAAACACAGGGTTCCTCCCAAAAGTGTAATTGAGCCCTGGCTACTTTTAAATGATTATCTGCTTGGCATACACCAAGATTTATATCTCTGTCAACATTACAATTTCTTATACATAAGTTGCATTTTTTTGTTTCTAAATTTATTATCAATTTTAAACACCTCATAAAAGTATATCTTTTATTAAGATTCTATCAAATTTAAATATATTTTCAATAAATTTAAAATAACTAATATAAAAATAGACAATATATGTGGCAGAATATAGTTATTCAAAGATAAATATGATATAATATCAGTAATTATAATATAATTTAGAGGTGTATTAAATGAATACTGTAACAGTTAAAATAAATGGGATGGAGTATAATTTAAAGGGAAAAGAAGATGATGAATATTTACTAAAGGTTTCAGAATATGTTGATGGTAAATTTAAAGAAGTATCAAGTAATAATAACAAATTAAGCATTAGTTCAGTTGCAGTATTAAGTGCATTAAATATAGCAGATGAACTTTTTAAATGTAATAATGAAGTTGAGGATTTACTTAAGGAAAAAAATTCTTTAGAAGAAAGAAACCTAACTTTAAAGGAAAGAATACGAGAAATAAAGCAGGAAGTTGAAGAAACTATTAAAAATAAAAATCAAGAAATGGCTTCTTTAAAAGAGATGTTGTACTCAATGGAGCAAAAGTCAAGAGAAGCTGAAATTTTAAATGATAAGGTTGCTGATTTAACTGAAGAGTTAGAAGAAAAGAGCAAATTAGAAGAATTAGTAGTGCTATTAAAGGAAAATATGGCAGTTTTAAAAAAGGAAAATGAAAATTTAGTCAAGAAAATTGAAGTACTAGAATCAAATCTTACATCTTCAGATGAAAATAATAAAAAACTAAGCATGAGCCTTCTAAATACACAAGATGAATTTTTAAAGGAAAAGAAGGAAAATAAAAAATTAAATGCGAAAATATTTGAATTAAATGAAGATATAGCTAATAAAGTTTCACTTGAAGAGTATAATAATGTATTGGATAGTTATAATGCTTTAAAGGAAAACGTTGAACAAATATCGATGGAAAAAAGTGGAATTGAAAACATGTTAGAAGAGTTTAAAATAAATATAAATTATATTGAACTTGAAAATAAAAACCTAAAGGATAGCGAAAATGTATTAAAAGAAGTTATTTCATCAAAAGAAGATGAAATTGAGGAATATAAGAGTAAAGCATCTGTAGATGAAGAAGAGGCTAAAATTTTGAAAGATAAGATACTTGAACTTGAAGCTGTAATTGCTAAGGGAAAAGAGCAAAGAAAGGCTTTATTAAATAGGGATAAAGCTATAAAATTCCAATTACAAAACTTTAAATATAAGGTTTTAGATTTAGAGAAAAAGCTTATTGATCTACAAGTTGAATTGGCAGTGGAAAGAAGAAAAGCAAATCCATTATTAAAATAGAGTCTGTTCAGAGTGGAACAGGCTTTTAACATAAGATGAAGAATATACAAAAAAAGGAGACGTAAAAATGGAAAAGGTGGAAATACTTGCACCAGCAGGTACCATGGAAAGTTTGGTTGCAGCAATAAATAAAGGCGCTGATGCAGTATATTTAGGAGGAAATAAATTTTCGGCAAGAGCATATGCATCTAACTTCGATAATGACAATATGTTAAAAGCTGTTGATTATGCTCATAGCTATGATGTGAAAATATACGTAACATTAAACACAATTTTAAAAGAAAATGAAATTGAAGAAGCAGTAAGATATGTAGGATATCTATATGAAATTGGTGTTGATGCCTTAATTATTCAAGATTTAGGTTTATTAAAAAGAATTAAAGAAGAGTTCCCATTGATGGAAGTGCATGCATCTACTCAAATGACTATACATAATGGTGAAGCAGCAGTATATTTTAAAGATAAGGGGTTTCACAGAATAGTATTATCACGTGAGATGACATTAGAGGAAATAAAGTATATATCTAAGGATTTAGCTATTGAAACAGAAATGTTTGTTCATGGAGCTATTTGTGTGGCATATTCAGGACAATGCTTAATGAGTTCTATGATTGGTGGAAGAAGTGGAAATAGAGGAAGATGTGCTCAGCCATGTAGAATGGAATATACTTTAAAAGGGGAACACAGTGGGGAAACAAAAGGACATTTATTAAGTCCTAAAGATATGTGTACTATTGAAGATGTAGAAGACATTGTAGATACAGGAGTATACTCTTTAAAGATAGAAGGTAGAATGAAGAGAGCTGAATATGTTGCTGGAGTGGTAGATAACTATAAAAAGGCCGTAGATAAAGTATTATATAATAATAAATATGATGATCAAGCTGGAAAGAGGCAACTTTTACAATTATTTAATAGAAGTGGATTCACTAATGCATATTTAAAGAAAAATACTGGTAAAGATATGATGAGTTTTAATTCACCCAAAAACTCAGGAATATCACTGGGAGTAGTTGATAAAAATGGTGATATAGTAATAAAAGAAGATTTAAATGTAGGTGATGGTATCAGATATAGAGATAAAGGATTTACATTAAGTAAGATACTATATAAAGGTAATGAAGTAAAGAGTGCTAAAAGAGGTGATAAAGTAAAACTTTATCCAATTGATTATAAAAAAGGTGATGAACTATTTAAGAGTCTTAATAAACAATTATTTGATGAACTTGAAGAATACTTAAAGCCATACACTAAAAAGATTGCTTTAAATGCTATAGTAGATTTTTCTGTAGATAAACCTGTAACTATCAGAATAAATTATAAAGGAAATTTTTATGAAGTACAGGGAGAAGTAGTTCAAAAAGCAGAAAAGAGACCATTAGATCAGGAAAGAATTAAAGAAGCTTTAAAGAAATCAGGGGATGTTGCTTTTAAAATTGAAAATATAGAATTTGAAAACTTTGAAGATGGATTTATGAGAGTTTCTGACTTAAATAATTTAAGAAGAGATATAATTGAGAAAATAACAAAAGAAGTATGTAGAAAACATAGAAGAAAGAGACCAGCTAAAGGAGAGAAGCATAAACCATCTTATGAAAAGACAAAAGTTGACGTTATTTGTAGCTGTATAACAAAAGAGCAAGTTGAAGCATTAGTAGAAATGAAGTGTCAAAATATAGCTGTAGATTTATTTAGCAGGGAAAAAAATTCCATTAAGAAGAAAGATTTAATTGAACTAGCTGAAAAATATAGAGATATTAATTTTTATCTTAAGACTTCTACAATTGTTAAAGGAGAATTTAAGAAGGTGGTTAAGACTATTGAGGAAGTTTCTTCTTATATCAAGGGTATTATAACATCTAATGTTGGTATAATAAGTGAGTTTAAAGATAAATTGTACATCATTGGTGATTATAAATTAAATATAGTTAACTCACAATCTTTAGCTTTCTATCAGGAAGATGTGGATGTTCCTACTTTAAGTTTAGAACTTAATAGAGTAGAAATCAAAAATCTAATGAAGAATGCTAATGGAAACGCTGGAGTGGTTGTGTATGGTAAGCCAGAGCTTATGATTAGTGAATACTGTCCAATTGGAAGTACATTTGGTGGAAGAACTAAGGATAGCGGATGTAATGGAATATGCTCAAAAGATAAGTTCAAATTAATAGATAGAGTAAATGAAGAGCTTAGGGTAATGACAGATTTATATTGTAGAAGTTATATTTTAAATCCAGTACCTTTAAATATAATTGATGAAATTGAAGAGTTAAAAGGATTTGGTATAACTACTTTCAGATTTGATTTTAGAGATGAAACATATAAAGAAGTTAAGAATGTAATATCAATATTAAAAAATGGTGATGATTTTGATAGTAAAGAATATACTAAAGGACATTATAGAAGAGGAGTAGAATAAAATTTATATGGTTATAATAGCAATTGTAGTTTTACTTGCAGTTTTTATTTATGGAATATTAGAAATGAATAAAAGTAGCAAAAAAATAAGTAAAGACAAAATTAGAGAATTAACCACTGCAGAGAAAAATGCTGCAGTGGGCATAGTAAAGAGTTATTGGAGAGTATCAATGATTTTATTAGCAATAATAATTGGATTTATCGTTATTATGATTTCACAGATTATTGGTAAAACAGTTATATATAGTAATGCAGTAAGCGTTATAACAATGGTATATTCTTTGATAGCTTATGTTATTATTACAATTAATAAGAAAAAAATGGAAAATGAATTTAATAAAATTATGAAATAGCAAGAGGGAGAGAGTGATGAAAGAAAGAACTCTAAGAATTTTAGAATTTAATAAAATTAAAGATAAAGTTGAAAAATATGCAATTACCTCAAGCGGAAAAGAAATGGTACATTCTCTAAAACCTTGTAAATCAATTTATGAGGTTGAAAAGAAACTTGAAGAAACAAATGAGGCATTGGAATTATTAATTACTAAAGGTGCACCTCCTTTTGAAGGATTATATGATACGAGAGAGGCCATTGAAAGAGCAGGAAAGGGAGGAGTTCTTACACCTGAGCAATTATTAAAGATTGGTGGTATGCTTAGAGTTTCACGCAGGTTTAAAGAATACATGAATAGGAAAGATGATGAAATTGCATATAAGAACTTAGAGGATTTAGCTTATATATTAACTCCTGTAAAATCTCTTGAAAATGATATTGAAACAGCAATAATATCTGAGGAAGAAATAAGTGATAAGGCAAGTGCCACACTTTATAATATAAGACGAAGCTTAAAAGAGAAAAATTCTTCTGTTAGAGAAAAGATAAATTCTATTGTAAGATCTAATTCTAAGTATTTACAAGATGCAATTTATACTATGAGAGGTGAAAGGTATGTACTTCCAGTTAAGGCTGAATATAAAGGTGCTGTTCAGGGACTTGTACATGACCAAAGTTCTACAGGAGCTACGTTGTTTATAGAACCACTGAGCCTTGTTAATCTAAATAATGAAATAAAAGAGTTAATGTTAAAAGAAAAAGCAGAAATTGAAAGAATTTTAACAGCATTGTCAGCAAAGGTTACAGAACATATAAATGAATGCGTAAATAATTCAAAGATATTAACAGAGCTAGATTTTATTTTTGCAAAAGGTAAATATGCTTCTGCTATAAATGCATTAAAGCCTAATGTTTCAAAGGATAGAAGTTTCGAAATATTTGGTGCTAAGCATCCACTGATCAATCCTAAGGAAGTAGTACCATCAGATGTATTTCTAGGTAGGGATTTTACCACATTAATGATTACAGGGCCTAATACAGGGGGAAAAACAGTAACATTAAAGACGGTAGGGCTTCTGCATTTAATGGCTTTAAGTGGCCTTTTAATTCCTGCAAAAGATGGATCTACCATAGGGTTTTTTAAAGAAATATACGCTGATATTGGTGATGAACAAAGTATAGAGCAATCATTATCAACTTTCTCATCTCATATGACTAATATAGTTTCTATATTAGAAAAGGCTGATAGAGATTCACTGATAATTATTGATGAGTTAGGTTCAGGAACAGATCCGGCTGAAGGAGCTGCTTTAGCAATTTCAATTATTGAAGAGCTAAAGAGTAGAGATTCAAGAGTTATGGTCACAACTCACTATAGTGAGTTAAAAGGATATGCTCTAAATACTGAAGGTGTGGAAAATGCATCAGTAGAATTTGATGTTGAAACATTAAGACCAACTTATAGACTACTTATAGGAATACCAGGAAAGTCTAATGCCTTTGAAATATCAAGACGATTAGGTTTAAATGATGATGTAATATTTAAAGCAAAGGAATATATGTCAAAGGATAATCTTCAATTTGAAGATCTTATAAGAGACTTACAAGAAAAAAGTATTATTGCTAATAATAATGCTCGAGAAGCAAGGATTTTAAAGGAACAGGCAGAAAAGTTAAAGATAGAATATGATCAAAAACTTGCTAAGATAAATAAAGTACGGGAAAAAGCTTATGAGGAAGCTAGGCAAGAAGCTAAAAATATCATAAGTAATGCTAAGGATGAAGCAGATGAAATTGTAAAAGCTATTCGAGAACTAGAAAGAATGGGTATAGCTGAAGGTGGAAGAAATAGACTTGAAGAAGAAAGAAAGAAGCTTAAGGATAGTCTTGAAGCTAAGGAAGCTGCACTAAGAATTGCTAGAGAAGAAAAAGGTGAGGCAATAACAAAGGTTACATTAGGTATGGAAGCTATGTTACCTTCTTTAAATCAAAGGGTAGTCATTATATCTATGCCTGATAATAAAGGTGAAGTTCAAGTTGAAGCAGGGATTATGAAGATAAATGTTAAGCTTAAGGACCTAAGAAAAGTTGATGATGTACCTGTTAAAAAGGAAAAGAAAAAGAGAGAACTTAAATTAAATACTAAATCTATTGAAAGTAGAATTGATTTAAGGGGAATGGATTCAGAAGAAGCTTGTTATAGAACAGACAAATATCTAGATGAAGCCTATATGTGTAATTTAGGTGAAGTTACAGTAGTACATGGAAAAGGTACTGGTGTTTTAAGAAAAGCAATTAACGATATGTTAAAAAGACACCCACATGTTAAATCATATAGACTTGGTGTATATGGCGAAGGTGGAGACGGAGTTACAATTGTTGAATTAAAATAATATAAATTATTTAAAAGGCCTCTCTACTATGCTATAATTATGCATAGTAGGGAGGTCTTAGCTATGTATTTGATAAGTGCATGTTTATGTGGAGTTAACTGTAAATATGATGGTGCAAACAATTATAATGAAAAATGCAATGAATTATTTATCAGTGGGAAAGCAATATTAATATGTCCAGAACAATTAGGGGGACTTACTACGCCAAGAGTGCCAAGTGAACTTCAGGCAAAGGCAAAAGATATTCTGGAAGGCAATGGTAAAATTGTTACCAAAGAAGGAATGGATGTCACAAAGCAATTTATTAAAGGGGCAAAGGAAGTGGTGGAAATTGCAAAAAAGCTTTCTATTTCAACAGCTATATTAAAAGAGAGAAGCCCGTCTTGTGGAGTTAATTTTGTATATGATGGAAGTTTTAATGGAAATAAAGTTAAAGGAAAAGGCATTACTGCCGAAATGCTAAATGAAATAGGAATTAAGACACTAAGTGAAAAAGATTTGGAGGTACAGGGTTTAAATGTTTGATTTTTTTAAGAAAAAAAAGAAAAAAGAAAATGTTAAAATAGATGAGCAATTGAAAGCAAAGGATATTTCTGAAGCAGAGAAATCTAGTGAAAATAGCGAAAAATATATGTATGATTTTAAGGTTGCAAATACAGATTTTTATGAAAGTATTTCAGAGAAGAGTGAACAAAATTCATATATTGAAGTAAAGGAAAAAAGCTATACAGAAGAAGAAATTCATAAAATAATTGTACAGCAAATTTTAAGAGTAATAGATAGTGGCCAAGACTTTAATTCTATGCAAAGCGCTGCAGAAGAGGCTTGTAAAATTATCGGTAAAGAACATATTCAACTGATAAGCACATATATAAAAGATAAAGTATCAAAACCTACATATATGAAAGGAAAATTTGATGAATTAGGTCAATGGCCAATAGCTGTTGAAAATTCAGTATTATCGATTTTATATAGTTTTAAAGAAGATGGTGTAGATGAGTTACTAAAAATTGTTGATAATGGAGGTAACTCTTGTTTAAAAGCAATTAATTTATTATGTAAACTTGCAGGTAAAGGAATAGAAATAGAAAAGATAGTTGATTCATTAATTTATTTAATGAAGTCATTTAATGAAGAAGATAAGTATAAAGTTTTAGGATATTTTTCACAAATTAAGGGTTATGGAAAAATAGAGAGACTATATGAATTATATTATAAAAAGTTTATTTTAGAAGGTAATTTAGATGCTGCTTATGATATAATATTAAACTTAATAAATATTAGAGAAAGATACACAAGAGAACAGCTTATATTTATAAAGGCACTAGCATTATTTGATAGTGAATTAGATATGGAGATGATTTTAAAGGGTGAAAATGGAAGAGTTAGCTTTGAAAATATTGATGAGAAACTAAGAATTAAAGCAGCTATAAGTTTCTATTCACTAAACAAAATGGATAGTGAAATAAATGATAGATTATATTATTTAAAAAATAACTCTTTAGATTCTGAACTTAGAGCTTTTTTAAGTGAAACATTAGAATAATAATAAAGGATTAAGTGAAATGAATCACTTAATCCTTTATTATTTTATTCAACAGTAACTGATTTAGCTAAATTTCTTGGTTTATCAACATCACAACCTTTAAGTTTTGCAATATAGTAGGATAATAATTGAAGAGGTATTACACTTAAGAGAGGAGTTAATAAATCAATAGTCTTTGGAATATATATGACATCATCTGTGATGTTTTTTGCAGATTCATCACCATCATTAACAATGGCAAGAATATTACCACCTCTAGTGGTTACTTCTTTTACATTACTAATCATTTTATCTTTTAATCTTTCTTGAGTTAATAAGGTAATAACAGAAGTACCCTTTTCAATTAAGGCAATTGGTCCATGTTTAAGTTCGCCACCAGCATATGCTTCAGAATTAATATAAGAAATTTCTTTAAGCTTTAAGGAGCCTTCAAGAGCTACAGCGAAATCTAATCCACGTCCTAGGAAAAACAAATCTTTTTGATTAAAATGATAAGATGCATATTTTTGAATATTATCTTTATTTTTTAATAATTCATTAATCTTATTAGGAATAGCTATAAGTTCCTTCTTAATGGATTCTATTTCTGATGAAGCTAAAGTTCCTTTCACTTCTGCAAAGTGTAATGCTAATATATAGAATGCTACTAGCTGAGTTATATAAGCTTTGGTAGAAGCCACAGCAATTTCAGGCCCAGCTAAGGTGTAAAATACATCATCAGCTTCTCTTGCAACAGAAGAACCTACTACATTTGTAATGGCAAGAACTTTGGCTCCTTGTTTTTTAGATACTCTAAGAACGGCTAAAGTATCAGCTGTTTCGCCAGATTGAGATACTACAATTACTAAAGTTTTATCTGTAATTATAGGCTCTCTATATCTAAATTCTGAGGCAATATCAGTTTCAACAGATATATTTGCAAGTTTTTCTATAGCGTATTTACCTACAAGGCCAGCATGATAGGCTGTTCCGCAAGCAACAATATATATTTTATCAAATTTATCTAAGTCATTTTTTGTAAATTTAATGTTATCAAAAGAAATCTCTTTATTTAAGATAATTTTACCAGCTAAAGTATCTCTGACAGCTTTTGGTTGTTCATGAATTTCTTTTAGCATGAAATCTTCATAACCACCTTTTTCAGCAGCATCAACATTCCATGTTACATGGAAAATTTCTTTTTTGATAATTTCTTTGTTTCTAGTACGTATATCGACACCATCTTTTGTTAATATTACAAATTCATTGTCATTTAGTAAATATACATCTTTAGTATGACTTAAAACAGCAGGAATATCTGAGGCTATAAAGTATTCATTCTGTCCAATGCCTACGATTAAAGGACTATCCTTCTTTACAGCTATAAGTTTATCAGGTTCATTCTTACTTATAACTCCAATGGCAAAACTTCCTTCAAGTTTGGCTGTAGCTTTAATAACTGAATCTAATAAATCACCATTATAATAATAATCAATTAAATTTGGAATAACTTCAGTATCAGTTTCGGAATAAAAGTTATATCCTTTTAAAATTAACCATTCTCTTAGCTTTAAGTAGTTTTCGATGATACCATTATGAACTACGCTAAAAGTTATCTTTTCGTTAGAATGAGGATGAGCATTTACATCAGAAGGCTCACCATGAGTAGCCCATCTTGTATGTCCAATTCCAACTGTTCCTTTAATAGGATTAGCATTTAAACTTTGGGCTAAATTAAGTAATCTTCCTTTAAATTTACGAACTTCAATTTTATCATTTAAGATTGCTACTCCAGCAGAGTCGTAGCCTCTATATTCTAATTTATTAAGTCCTTCTAATAGTATATCAGATGCTTGGTTATATCCTATATAGCCAACAATTCCACACATATTATTCTTCCTTTCAAAAATATATTTTAGCTTTGGGAAAATAAGGTGCATTCACTTCTAAATATTGTATAATGAATTATTTTAACATTATCTAAAAAATAAATCTACTTTATTAATATAAGTATATAAATAATATATTGATATTGATACAAGGTAATACAAGATAACCTAAAATATTGATGATATTTTAGGTTATCTATATTCAAATATTTAAAATTTTTATATTTTCTACAGTAGGATCTTCAGTACCTTGAACATAGAGATTTGCTTTCTTTAAATCGTTAACATAATATATTATGTGGGAGGTAATGATTTCACCAGGGCAAAGTAGCGGAATTCCAGGGGGATATGCAAGTAAGAATTCGCCAGAAATTTTTCCAAGACTTTCGGAAAGTGGTACTGATTTTTTATCAGCATAAAATGCTTCACGAGGGTTAATAATTTTGGTAGGAATAGGGGGAATATCTAAGAAATCAGCAATAGGTTTGTTTACCCCATAGTATTCTTTGGATATTTCTTTTAAAGCTGTAAGTAATCTATCCATACCTTCTTTTGTATCACCAAAAGAACCAACAGCAAGCACATTATAAAAATCAGATAGTTCCATCTGAATAGCATATTTTTCATAAAGTATCATATCTAGTTGAAATCCAGTGATTCCCAAATTCCTACAACAAATAGTTATTTTAGTAGGATCAAAGGCAAATGAACCGGGTTTTCCAAGAATTTCTTTGCCAAAACAATAGAATCCTGGTATTTTATTAATTTCATTTCTAGTATAGTTAGCTAATTCAATGGCTTTATTTAATAAATTTTCACCATGTAATGCTATTTGCCTACGAGCGCAATCTAAAGATGCCATGAGGATATAGCTAGGAGAAGTAGTTTGTAAAAGATTAAGATTTCTTTGTACTCTATTAGGATTTATAAATTTGCTTTTTATATGTATTAATGATGCTTGAGTAAGAGAACCAATAATCTTATGAGTGCTTTGTGAACAAATATCTGCACCAGCTTCTAAGGCTGACATAGGCAATTTTCTTGAAAATGCTAAATGAGGTCCATGGGCTTCATCAACAATTAAAGGGATATGGTAGCTATGAACTATTTCAGCAATTTTTTTAATGTCTGTGGCTACTCCATAATATGTTGGATTAATTAAAAGCAATGCTTTTGCATCTGGATTATCTTTTAAAGTTTTTTCAACAGTTTTTGGTGATACACCATGGGCTATCCCTAATTTTTTATCTAATTCAGGTTGCATGAAGATTGGAATAGCACCACTTAAGATAATGCCACTGGTAACTGATTTATGAACATTTCTTGGAACTATTATTTTGTCACCATCAGATACCACTGACATGATCATAGCTTGTATTGCGCCAGATGTTCCATGAATTGAAAAGAATGAAGCATCAGCACCATAAGCATCAGCTGTAAGTATTTGGGCTTTTTTTATTGGTCCTGTTGGATGATGGAGGCTATCTACTAATTTAAAGACTGTTACATCAATTTTAAATGGATTTTCCCCAATGAAATTTTTAAATTCTTCATCTATACCAACGCCTTTTTTATGTCCAGGTACATGAAAAGGTAATGTATCTCTATTTACATACTCCATCAATGCATTAAATAAGGGAGTTTCATTTTGATCAAAGTTATACAAAAAATACACCTTCTTTCAAGTTATTGACAAATTTTTCTTAGAATGAAAATATAGATACTTTATAAAGATAGTATATGCAGAATTGTAACTTTACTACATGTTATTTTAATCAAATGCTGGTATAAAAAATAATAATGCATAAAAATAATTAAAATTGAGAATAATTACTTAAGAAAGTAATTAAGGAGGTATATATCGTGTCAGTAATCGAATTAAATAAACGAGATGGCAGTGTTGCTAAAAGTGCGAAAAAATGTCGTAAGAGAGGCAAAATACCAGGAATATTATATGGAAAGAATATTAATAACTTTATGTTTGAAATTGGAGAAATGGATTTAGTTGACGAAATTACTGCCAATGGTCAATATGGGGTTATGAATGTCAATTATAATGGCAAAGAACATAAAGCATTAATAAAAGAGATGCAGAGAGATCCTGCAACAAATAAAATAATACACTTAGATTTAGAAGAGGTATCTGCTGGAGAAAAAGTTATATCTACGGTACCAATTCATTATATTGGAGAAGAATATATAAATAAAAAAGGGATTGTTTTACAAAAAGAAAAGGATAGTGTTAAAGTTGAAGGAAATGTAGATTCTTTACCTAAATATTTAAATATCAATATTGGTACTGGTACAGTAGGCGATGTTTATAAATTTGGAGATTTGGAAATAGGCTCTGAAATTTCAATAGTGGATGATTTAAATTCAGTTATTGCGTCAGTAATTTATGAAAGAAAGAGAGTGGCTGATGATATGGAAATGGCAGTTGAAGAGAATGAAAGTTAAAATATCTTTTTAAAATATAAATTTTAAAGAATAAAATATTGATTTTTATTAAGCTACAAGTAATAATATACATGTAGCTTTTTTTTTTATATGATTAAAAATATTTTATAGTATAAGATGTAAGTTTAATGACTTAATTTAGGAGGTATGAGTATGATATACAAAGAGAAATTTAATGAGTGGTTAAATTCAGCAGTTGTAGCTGAAGAAGTTAAAGAAGAATTAAGGTCAATCAAGGATGAAAAAGAATTAGAAGACAGATTTTACAAAGATTTAGATTTTGGAACAGGCGGACTTAGAGGAGTTATAGGTTTTGGGTCTAATAGAATGAATGTATATACAGTATCAAAAGCAACTCAAGGTTTTGCTAATTATTTAAATAAAAGTTTTGAAGAGCCATCTGTGGCCATTGCATATGATTCAAGAAATATGTCAAAGGAATTTGCTGAAGCAGCTGCTTTAACTTTATGCAGCAATGGAGTAAAGGTATTCTTATATGAAAGCTTAAGACCTACACCAATGTTATCTTTTGCAGTTAGACATTTAAATTGTAATGGTGGTATTATGGTAACTGCTTCACATAATCCTAAAATATACAATGGTTACAAGGTTTATGATGAATTTGGTGGACAAGTAACAGATGAAAAAGCAACTATAATAATAAATGAAGTAAATAATATAAAATCTTTTGATGAAATCAAGACTATATCAAAAGAAGAAGCTATAAGGGATAATCTTTTAACTTATGTAGGTGAAGAAGTTGATAAAGCTTACTTAGAACAAGTAAAATCTTTAACAATAAGAAGAGAATTAGTAGAAAAAAATGCTAAGGATTTAAAAGTGATTTATACACCGATTCATGGTACTGGAAATATTCCAGTAAGAAGAGTATTAAAGGAATTAGGTTATGAACAAGTTCAAGTTGTTAAAGAACAAGAGTTACCAGATGGAAATTTCCCAACAGCACCATATCCAAATCCAGAAGATCCACAAGTTTTTGAAATAGCATTAGATATGGCAAAAACTTCAAATCCAGATATAATATTTGGTACAGATCCTGACTGTGATAGAATTGGAGTTGTAGTAAAAGATAGCGAAGGAAATTACAGAGTATTAAATGGAAATCAAACTGGATTATTATTAACTGAATATATTTTATCATCATTAAAGGAAGAAAATAAGCTTCCTGAAAATGGTGTTGTAATTAAAACTATAGTTACAACAGAAGGAGCTAGAGCTATAGCTACACATTATGGAATAGAAATAATGGATGTTCTTACTGGATTCAAATATATTGGAGAAAAAATAAGAGAATTCCAAGAAGCTGGAGATAGAAAATACTTGTTTGGCTTTGAAGAAAGCTATGGGTACCTAGCAGGAGAATTTGTAAGAGATAAAGATGCAGTAATAGCTTCAATGCTTATTGCTGAAATGACTTTATTCTATAAACAACAAGGAAAGAGCTTATATGATGGATTAATAGATTTATATAATAAATATGGATTCTTTAAAGAAGGTCTTGTTTCAATAGATTTAAAAGGTAAGGAAGGACAAGAAAAGATTGCTAAATGTATCGATGAATTAAGAAATTCTTCATTACCAGAAGTAAACGGAGTTAAAATTGCTACTAAGCTTGATTATAAATTAAGCAAAGAAGAAAATTTAATTACTGGAACTGAAAGCGTAATTAACTTACCAAAATCAAATGTATTAAAATATATACTTGAAAATGGTTCTTCATTTGTTGTTAGACCTTCAGGTACAGAACCAAAAATGAAAATATACATTGCAGTTAAAGGCTCAAGTTTAGAAGATGCACAGAAGCAATTAGAAGTATTTAAAGGTAAAGTAATGGATATAGTTAACGAAAAATTAGCATAATTAATTTTAATAAAAGCTACTGATTTTTTTCAGTAGTTTTTTTGTTGTATTAATTCATAAATATATCGCTTTTATTTGAAAGTTTTTCTATAATAATGTATTATGTAATGAGATAATTTGCAAAGGAGTGTTAATAATGGATTATAGGTCGCAAATTAAAGAAAAAATGGGGAAATTGCTATTCTTAGAAATGAATATTGAAGGTTTTAAGGAAAGCATAAACATTCCAAAATATGTAAAATTCAAAAACAAGGATTTATATCTTCCAATAAGTACAGAATATATAAGTTCTAATATTGAAAATGAAATAAAGATTAAAAATCTTCCAATATATTATTTTATAGAAGGCATGTTCATAGCTTTTGGTTGTGATGAAAATTTAAGGTTTAATGACGATTATGAACTTATATTAGATTATATAAAAGATACTGAAAATTGTATAAAATCTTTAATATCCAAGAGTGTTAATGAAGAAAAATATTTAGAGGCTTATATTTTACTTAAGGGTTATTATTATTACTCAAAAGATAATGAAGTGCTTAAGAAGCTACTTTTAGTTGGAGAAAATATTAGAGAAAAGGATAAAGAATTTGGTGAAGTATTATTAGATGATATAGAGTATTGTGAAAAAAATAAAATAAAAATAAATGATTATCATTTATATAAAGCACTTATTTTAAAGGATAATGGTGAATTTGAGAAATCTAAAATAGAATTAAACGAGTATATTAACAAAGGCGGTAATATCACTGAGGAAATAAAAGTTTTAACAAAGGATATTGATAATATTACCAAGTATGAGAAAGCTATTGAGATGCTAAATGAAGTCCCTGAAAAAAGCCTTCAGTCATTATTAGAATTGGTAGAAGAATTCGATAGCAATCCACTTATTTATTATTATATAGGTGTTGCTTTTAGGAGATTGCAAAAATTTGAAGAAGCAATTCATTACTTAAGAGAAAGTATAAAGATTGAAAGTGGAATACTGGAAGTGGTAGTAGAGCTAGGATTAAACTATGCTTGCTTAGGAGAATATGAAGAAGCACTTATATACTTTAAAAAGGCTTTTGAAGCTTCAAGAGATGTTGAAATCTGTACAAATATTATTATGTGCTACATAAACTTAAAAGATATGAAGAATGCAAAATTACATCTTGCTATAGCAAAGGAATTAAATTCTGAGGATGAAATTGTAAAAGAAATAGAAAATTTAATAAGTAAATAAAGGATGAGAAATATGAAGAGGAATATGAAGGAAAATTATATTTCTATCTTAAGATATAGGATATATTCATTAAGTAAAAAGGAATGTCTAAATGAGATTTTTAAAAGAAAAAAGGTCCATATCATATCAGGAAATCCAGAAGTATTATATAGAGGGCTAGATGATAAAGTTTTATTTAATAATTTTATTAGTGATGATGCATTAATTATTCCGGATGGAGTAGGCACACAAATTGCTGCCAAGATGCTTAAAACACCTGTTAGCGAAAAAATTGCAGGAATAGAGATTATGAAGGAAATAATAACTAAATGTGAAGAAGCTGGTGATTCTATATATCTTGTAGGTGCAGAAGAAGAAACATTAAAGACATGTGTTGAAAATTTAAAGAAAGATCATCCAAAACTTATTATTGCAGGATATAAAAATGGCTTTTTTGATTTAGACAACTGTGATGAGTTATTGGCAGATATAAAGAGAAAAAAACCTAAAGTGTTATTTGTAGCAATGGGATGCCCAAGGCAAGAAAAATTTATTATTAAATATTTTAACGAGCTTCCTGTGGAAATATTTATGGGTGTTGGAGGAAGTTTTGATGTTATAGCTGATAAAGTAAAAAGGGCTCCAAGATGGATGATTAATGTTGGTTGTGAATGGGCATACAGAGTAGCTAAAGAACCGTGGAGAATAAAAAGATTAGGAAGTATTCCAAAATTCCTTTTGAAAGTAGCTAGTAGCCGAGGTAATCAGGATGAAAAGTAAAAAAATATTTAAAGCAACATTTTTAGTAATGGTAATTACCATTGTCAGTAGATTTTTAGGGCTTATAAGAGATTCGCTAGTAGCGTATTATTTTGGTGCTAGTGCTATAACTGATGCATATAAAGCAGCGGTTATGGTGCCTGAAACATTATTTACCATAATAGGACTCGGTGTTTCAACTGTCTTTATCCCTATGCTTAGTAAAATAAGATATAGGGATAGTAAAAAAAAGATGTTTGAGTTTGCCAATAATGTAATTGGTATTCTCGTAATTTTATCCTTAAGTATATTTATTTTAGGAAATATATTTACAGAAAATATAGTAAATATAATTGCACCGGGATTTTCAAGGGAAAATATGGAGTTGGCAATTAATCTAACAAGGATAAGTCTTATAAATCTTCTTTTTATGTCAATCAATGTTTGTTTTTTATCTATACTGCAAGTATGTGAAGATTTTGTAATACCATCAATCTTAGGAATGTTCTTCAATGCACCAATAATACTATACTTAATAATATTTAAAGATGTGAATATCTTAGGTGTTACTATTGCCAATGTTATTGGAAACATATTAAGAGTGGTAGTACAAATACCATCCCTTTATAGACAAGGATACAATATTAAATTTAGGTTTAAAATTAATGATAATGATATAAAGAGAATGTTTATATTATTAGTTCCAGTAATAATTGGTGCTGGTGCAAACTCTATAAATATGGTGGTGGATACTAATATTGGTTCAACTTTAGGTGTTGGAATAATGTCTAATCTTGAATATGGACAAAAGATTATATCTTTTATTAATACAGCAATTACAACTTCAATTGTATCTGTTATGTATCCATTAATGGCTAATAAATTAAATGAAAAAGATAATAAAGAATTTTTACAATATCTAGTTAAAAGTATTGTTGTTATTGCATTTATTTTAATGCCAGTTACAGCAGGAATAATGATTTTAAATAAAGATGTAGTTACAATTATTTTTGCAAGAAATCAATTTGATGCTACTGCTGTAAGATTGACATCTTTAGCTATATTAGGATATTCATTTTCAATTCCATTTACAGGTATAAGAGATATATTAAATTCATCACTATTTGCCATGGAAAAAACAAAAACTACCGCTTTTAATGGAATAATAGGTGTTGCAACAAATATTATTTTGAATATATATTTATCTAAAAGGTATGGAATAATAGGTGTTGCGTTGGCTTCATCTATTTCATCAGTGATAATAGCGTTGCTTTTATTTAGGGCAATAGTGAAATATACAGGACAAATTGATTTAAAGATTTTATTAGTAAAGTTAGCTAAAATCACATTAACAACAATTATGATGTTTTTAGCTCTTTTAGTATTTAATTATTTAACAGGAATTACAGGAGTAATTAAAATAATTATTGATGCAATAGTTGGAGCAGCATTATATGTGATAATTTCAATTGTGCTAAGGATAGAAGAACTTAATGAAGTACTAAGTATGTTAAAAAACAAAGTGGCAAAAGGGGAGAGATAATATATGAAAATTTTATTTATAGCTTGTTATTCTCCATTAATAAATAATTCTGCATCTATAGAAACACTACAGTATCTTAATAATTTAGTTAATGAAGGTAACGATATACATTTGCTTACAGTAGATTTTCCAAAGAACTCAATATATTATGATGAATATATTTTAAGCATGCTTAATCCGAAGGTTAAGATTCATAAAGTATCTGGTGGAAAGATATTTGAAAAAATAATGCCTAAGAAAGGTAATAATGGAGTAAATTCTAATAATAATTCTAGCAAATCAGCTTTAAAAGAATTATTAAAGAAAGGTAAAAAAATTATTGCCATACCTGATATGTATTTAAATTGGGCTAGAAAAGCTTCTAAAGTAGGTCTTGAATTAATGGATAAGGAAAGGTTTGATGTAATATTTTCAATGCATGAACCTCCTTCAAGTCATATATGCGCAATGTATATAAAAAAGGAAAATAAGGGTGTTCCGTGGATTACATATTGGAGTGACCCTTGGTTAAAGGATTCTACTAGAGAAAATATGGGATATATAAGACGAAAAATAGAAGGAGGATTTGAAAAAGATATTATAAATCTTGCTGATAGACATATTTTTGTTACTAAATCAAATCGTGATGATTATCTTAATAGTTATAATATACCGAAGGAAAAGACTTTCATTTTAACAAGAGGGTATGATGAAAAAGCATATGAAAAGATAAAAAGCACTGTGCCAGCAGAAAAGATAAATAAAGATAAAATAAACTTTATTTATGCTGGAGAAATTTTCTCAAAGCTTAGAAATACAAATCCTTTTGTCGAGGCATTAAAGATACTTGAGAAAAGAGATCCAGAAAGTTTTAAGAAATTAAATGTTTTATTCTTTGGTAATATTGACAATGAAGGTATGAAAAAAAATTTAGTTGATGTAACAGTTGTGGATGTTTCACCAAGGATACCTTACGACAAAGCGATATCTTATATGCTTAATGGTGATGTGCTAATGATTTTTGGTAATAAGAACTCAAGACAAATCCCTGCTAAGATTTATGATTATTTTGGAGCAGATGGAATAATATTTGTTATTTTAGGCGATGAAAATGATCCTATATTAGATGTGGTAAGAGATAAAGAAAAATGCATTGTTGTAAATAATAATCCAGAAGAAATTGTAGGTGGTATATATAAAATTTTTAATCATTTGGATAATGAAGATAAATTCCATCCGCTTAAGGAATATAAGTGGGAAAATATTTCAGGTAAACTTAATGATATATTAAAGGGGTAAAAGAATATGCATATTATGTTCATACCATCATGGTATTCCAATGTTAGAAATAAGGTTCATGGAAGCTTTTTTAAAGAACAAGCTTTAGAGTTACAAAAAGCTGGTGTTAAAGTAACAGTAGCATACAATGAAGTGTGGCCACTTACTATGCTGGGAAAAATTCATGAAGAAAAAGGTCTTAAGTATAATGTTGAAGATGGATTAAAGACATATAGATATAAAAATTATAACTATATTCCTAAGAATCCTTTAATGTTTAAAGTGTTTAACAAAAGGATGGAAAAATTATATAAAGAAATAGTGAAAAAAGAAGGAGTTATAGATATAATTCATGCTCAGTCTTCTCTATGGGGAGGAATAAGTGCTGCTTATATAGCAGAAAAATATAATATACCTTTAGTTATTACTGAACATTCCTCTGTAGAGAGAGGACCATATGTAAAGAAAAGCTATATACCATTTATTTGTGATTCTTATAAGAAAGCTCAAAAAGTGATAACTGTAGGTAATGGCTTAAAAAATGAAATAGAATCTTTAAGTGGAAGACAGGATATAGAAGTCATAGGAAATTTAGTGGATCTATCAAAATTTACTATTAAAAAAAGAATTAAAAATGAAAAGTTTATTTTCTTTTCACTGGCATTTTTAGAAGGTGAAAAAGGATTTGATACATTAATAAAGTCTTTTGCAAAGAAGTTTAAAGATAAAGAAGCAGTATTATATATAGGCGGGGATGGCAGTCAAAGATCTTGGTTAGAAGCTTTGACTGTGGAGAATGGTGTTAAAGATCAAATAATCTTTTTAGGAGCTCTTTCAAGAGATGATGTTTCAAAATGGATGAATAAATGTGACTGTTTTGTATTACCTTCTAGATATGAAACATTTGGTGTAGTGTATATTGAAGCTCTTGCCAGTGGAAGACCGGTTATAGGGGCTTTAAATGGTGGAGCAGAAGATATTATAAATAATCTTAATGGATATCTTATTCCAATAGATGATATAGATATATTGGCAGAAAAAATGATAGAAGTTTATGATAATATTGAAAGTTATGATGAAGAAGAAATAAGGATTGACTGCTTAAAAAGATTTAGTCCTAAGGTTATAGTAAATAAGATAATTTCTGTGTATAAAGAAGTTTTAAAAGATAGTGTAAAGTTTCGTATGAAAAAATAGCATAGGGCTAATTTGGCATAATAATAGAAAAATAACTTTGAAATATCA